>Ga0207733_100089_pt1 | contig 93244 bp, 85 predicted proteins | sample A23P3SouthBayCA_FD_187735 | JGI IMG/M metagenome (GOLD analysis project Ga0207733, IMG submission 187735) | Aerobic enrichment media microbial communities from Eden Landing Ponds, California, USA - A23 P3 (SPAdes) | ecosystem: Environmental > Aquatic > Marine > Unclassified | place: Emeryville...
GGGTCTGGGGATGGGAGTAGTCGTCTGGCGACGCGTCGGGATGTCAGCCAGTGACTGCTACGGGACGGATAGTCATCGTACTTGTACGGACCACACCGACCATAATAAATGTTCATGATGATGGGTCCGCAAACGGAGTGCCTGAGCTGTGGGAGGGCAGTGAGGAGCGGTCTCGACGGGAAATTTCCGTGAAATCGATACCCGGCGTTACGTACCTTCGAGGGAAAGCGTCTCCGCGTAGTCGGTGAGGTTCTCGTACCCGTCCGCCGTGACCGCCACGAGGTCCTCGATGCGGACGCCACCAACCGCGGGATCGTAGACCCCCGGTTCGACGGTGACGACGTGGCCGGGTTCGAGTTCCTCGCCGTCGGGTGCCAGCCGCGGCAGTTCGTGGACCTCCAGCCCGACGCCGTGACCGGTGCTGTGGATGAAGCCGGTCTCGGCCGTCGGGTCGGCGCGCAACGTCTGGACGCTAGCCTGCTCGTAGACGTCACAGACCGCGTCGTGGACCGCGGCGCCCGTGACGCCGGGTTCGATGACGTCGAGGGCGGCGGCCTTGGCCTCGGCCGTGAGTTCGTACCACTCCCGAACGCGGTCGTCCGGTTCGCCGCGACAGAAGGTCCGGGTCAGGTCGCCGTGGTAGCGTGTCTCGGTGTCCCGGGGGAAGATGTCGACGATGATCGGTTCGCCGGCGACGAGCGGGCCGCTACCGCGTTCGTGGGGATCGGCCGCGTCCGTCCCGCAGGCGACGATGGTCTCGTCGAGGGCACAGCCCCGCTCCAGGAGGGCAAACTCGATTTCGCGGCGGACGCGCTCGCTGGTCAGCGGGTCGCCCTCCTGGACGAGGGTTCCGTCCTCCCGGACCGTCGCCCCGGCGATCAGCGACTCGGCGCGTGCCATCGCGGCCTGGTTCGCGGCCTGGGCCGCGCGGACGTGCTCTATCTCCTCGTCGGTCTTCGTGGCCCGGATCCGCGTGAGGACGCCGTCGTCGTCGGCGCTGACTGTCACGCCCTGGTCGCGGAGGCCATCGGCGGTCCGGAGCGGAAACCGCGGCGGGACGGCCACGGACGCCACGTCGTGGGCGTCGAGGAACCGCGCGAGCGTGCGGTCGCTGGCCTCGCGCGGCCCGAACTCCGCCGCAAGCTCGTCGTAGCCGAAGTCGGTCGAGCGCTCGACCGTCGCGGCCCGACTCTCTCGCTTGGCCCGGCCGTACTCGAGGCTCCGGGAGAAAAGCAGGTGTACCTCGCCGTCGTAGAGGGTCAGGAACGGATCGGGAGCCGCAAACCCGGCCAGGTAGTACTGGTCTGCGACGTCGCCGGCGGCGTCGACGAGGTAGCCGTCGACGTCGGTCGCCCGGAGGTGGGCGTCGAGGGGCGTCAGGTCGGGGTCCATGCCAGCCCGTGGGCGGCGTGGGCTGAAAGGCCTACCGGGGCCGAAGCGGGCGTCGGGTCACCCGGCGGGCACACAGTGGGGGGTGGCAGGCAATCGAAACGGGCCGCGTCGACCGGAGGGCCGGACAGTGGGGCCCGCAACAGTCGGTTGGGCCTCCGTCTACTTGAACCCGGAAACGGGGTTGCCGAGCGGGCGAGTGGCCGAAAGATTGAAGTTTTAGTCGGGGTTCCGTCGTCTCGATCGCGCGGTCGCGGGACGACATCGCTAAGGACCGCAGGGCCGAACGGGCGGACGAGCGATGGACCCAGCCCTGGTCGTCGCCGCACACGGCTCGCACAAGAACCCCGACTCGGCCAGGCCGGCCTTCGACCACGCGGCCACCATCCGGGAGACGGACGCCTTCTCGACGGTGCGCGAGGCCTTCTGGAAGGAAGAGCCGAGCTTCCGGGAAGTCCTCCGGACCGTCGCCGCCGACGAGGTGTACGTCGTGCCGCTGTTCGTGAGCGAGGGCTACTTCACGGAACAGGTCATCCCTCGGGAACTCCGGCTCGAGGGATGGGACCCCGGCGCCTGGAATTCGGACGGCCTCCAGGCAACGGCGGCCACGTTCGGGGCCCGCGACACCGGCCAGCAGGTCCACTACTGTGGCCCCGTCGGGACCCACGACGCGATGACCGACGTGATCGTCCGGCGCGCGGAGACCGTGACGAGAGACCCAGCCGTCGGGCCGGATACGGCGCTGGCCGTCGTCGGCCACGGCACCGACCGGAACGAACACTCGGCCATGGCCATCGAGTACCACGCCGACCGGCTCCGCGAGCGCGGGCGATTCGACGAGGTCCACGCGCTCTTCATGGACGAGGAGCCAGCGGTCGACGACCTCACGGACTACGTCGAGAGTGACGACGTCGTCCTCGTCCCGCTGTTCGTCGCCGACGGCTACCACACACAGGAGGACATCCCGGGGGACGTGGGGCTCGTCGAACACGGCGCGCCGCCCGGATCGTACGAGGTCCCCGCCACGGTCGACGGGCACCGCGTCTGGTACGCTGGCGCCGTCGGGACGGAACCGCTCGTCGCCGCGGTGATCCTCCAGCGGGCCGCGGACGCGGGCGCAGACGTCGCGGGTCCGCTCGGTGCGATCAGGGCCGACCTCGGTACCACGGCGGTCGCCGACGGGGGCCCACAGGAATGACCGAGGGCGGGTCTCAACCGAGGACCGGGCAGGCCGCCGACCGGCCAGACTGGCGAGCGTTCCTGACGTGGGTCGAGCGCGCAGCGGGTGAAGGGGTCGACGAGCGACGGCAGCCGCCGACGCACAGCGCGTCGCGCACCTGGGGCCAGTTACAGATCACCCCCCGCCAGACCGACGGCGACAGACAGCGGTACGACCTCCGCCACGTGGACGACGGCGGGGTCCCCGCGACAGAGCTGACGGCACACGACGACCCGACCGCCCTCCACGAGATCGCACGCGTCGACGCCGACGGGCACTACCGACCGCTGGCTGGCGCCCCCACGCTCCGCACGGGGTGGGTGTTTCGCGACCTCGACGGGACCGCACTCTGCCGGGCCGTCGAGGTCTGTTACCCGGCCTCGGTCGCCAACTGGCACCGCGAGCGCGAGGGCGAACTCGACGTCACGCACTGGCGAGCGACCGCAGCCCGCCAGACCGGCATCTACGACGTCGTCGACGAACTGTCCGGCGACCAGGTCGAGCGCCTCGCGGCCGCCTGCTGTGTCGACTCGCAGTGTCTCCGACGCCGGGAGTGGGACGAGTCTCCCGAGGAGGACCTCGACGCGCCGCGTGGCGACGGAGCCATCCCGTGTCGCGAACCCTGCTCGCTCGTGGTGGCCGCTGCCCGCGAGATTGCCGTCGCGGAGCGCGACGCGGGCGAGACGGGTACGCTCTCACTCACGGAACGCGAGCGCGCCCAGCTCGAGCGTATTCTGGATGCAGTGGCCGAAGGTCGCGCGGACGACGTCCGCGACGGCGACCTGGGTGACGGCGCGAACCGGCTGCGCGTCCGCTACCTCCGGGAGACGCTGTTCGGCGACGAGTGACTCAAACGCCGGCCTCGGGCCCGGCGAGGAAGTACAGCGCCACGAGGACGCCAGCGAGGACGACGAGCGCCCCGGCGAGAACGAGCACGTCCGAGAGGAAGACGATGGCGACGAGGGCCACGATGAGCGCCACCACGCCGAGGGCGACGACCGGAACGGCCGGCCGGCCCAGGAGACCCTGGTCCGGTTCCTCGGGCTCTGGCGCGGGCTTCGAGAGGGATTCGTCGACGGTCACCGAGCGGTCCTCCTCCGGTTCCTCGACGAGGTCGACGTCGATCCAGCGGGTCTCGGCGCCGTAGCCGGAGGCGACCTTCAGCTTGCCACGGATCTGCTCGGGGCCCAGCGCCGACTCGTCGACGTCGACGCGGACCACGCGGGTGGTGTCCTCCTCGACGTAGTGGTTGGTGGCGTCGAGCGAACCGACGCTCGCGAGGCCGTCGTCGAGGTGGAGGTGTACGTGGAGGGGCTCACCGTGATTGACGAGCCGCACGTCGAAGGGGCCGTGGACCTCGACGGACGGTGGAACCGACAGCGTGTGGAGCCCGTCGCGATTGACGTGCACGGTGAACTCGGCAGGCACGAGGGGGACTGCGCGGGGACGGTAGAAAAAGGTTCAGGGCACCGAGCGGTTCCCTGGGGCGCGTACCGCGTCAGGCGGCCGCTTCCTCGTCGCGCATGTCCGGCGGCAGGAGGTTCGGGATGCCGTCCTCGATGGGGAAGGTCTCGTCACACTCGGTACAGGTCAGCGTGCCCGCGACGATTTCGTCCCCGTCGCGCTCGTCGACAGTCAGGTCGAGGTCGGCCTTGTCCAGGGGACAGCAGAGCACGTCCATGAGGTCCTCTTTCATGGCTCGACGGTGGGCGGGACGGGTGAAAAGCGTTACCGGTCCGGATTCGCGAGTCAGTCGTCGAACGGCCGCACGCGGACGATCGACTGGTCGCGGCCCGGTCCCACACCGACGGCGTAGATGGGCGTGTCGAGTTCGTCGCTCACGTAGGACAGGTACTCTTTCGCCGCCTCGGGGAGGGCTTCGTAGCCCTCGTCGGCGACCGCGTCCCAGTCGACCGGGTCCCACGTTTCGAAGGAGCGAAGCGTGGCCTCGCACTGCGCCCAGCGCTCGGTCGTCGGTGGCATCGTCTGGAGTTCCTCCCCGTCGAGGTCGTAGGCGTGACCGACCTTCAGTTCGGGAAGCGTCGCCAGCACGTCCAGGTGGTTGACGGCCAGCCCGGTGAAGCCGTTGGCCCGCGTCGCGTGGCGCAACATCGGCAGGTCGAGCCAGCCGACGCGGCGCGGACGGCCGGTGACGGTGCCGTACTCGCCGCCCTCCTCGCGGATTTGCTCGGCGAGGGCCTCCTCCTCGGGGTCGTCCTGCAGTTCCGTGGGAAGCGGCCCGGTGCCGACCCGGGAGAGGTAGGCCTTCACGACGCCGATCACCTCGCCCTGGCCGACGACGGTCGGGCCGAGGCCCGTCCCGACGCAGGCTCCGCCTGCCGTGGGGTTCGAGGAGGTGACGTAGGGGTAGGTCCCGTGGTCGATGTCCAGCGAGGTCCCCTGAGCGCCCTCGAGCATGATCTGGTCGCCGTTTCGGCGCTTGGCGTCGAGGAACTCCCCGGCGTTGACGGTCATGTCCTCCGCGGCGAGGCGTTCGCCGATGGACACGAACTCCTCGTAGATGGCCTCCAGATCGAACTCCTCGCCGACCTCCGCGCCGTAGACGTCCTCGACGATGGCGCGGTGGTGGGGGACGACGTACTCCAGGCGGTCCCGGAGGACGTCGGGATCGAGCAGGTCGCCGACGCGAACGCCCCGGCGGCCGACCTTGTCCTCGTAGGTCGGGCCGATCCCGCGGCCGGTCGTGCCCGCCTCGAGGTCGTCGTCGCTCTTTGCCTCCTCCTCGATGCCGTCGAGGACGCGGTGGTAGGGCAGGATCACGTGGGCCCGCTCCGCGACGCGGACGTCGGGGTCGATGCCCTGCTCGCGGAGGTCGTCGATCTCGTCGAACAGCGTGCGCGGATTGACGACGCAGCCGTTGCCGAGCACCCCGATCTTGCCCCGGATTGCCCCGCTCGGGACGAGAGACAGCTTGTACTCCTCGCCGTCGTGCACGACGGTGTGGCCGGCGTTGTCGCCGCCCTGGTAGCGCACGACGACGTCGGCGGGGTCGCCAAAGAGGTCGACGATCCCGCCCTTGCCCTCGTCGCCGAGCTGCGCGCCGACGATCGTCACGGTCATCGGGCCGACCTTTCGCCCATGCCGGTAAACAGATTACGGTCCCGCCGTCCGACCCGGCGCCAGCCGACGGGGTCTGGACGCTCGCGCGTCGGCTGCGTCCTGGCGGCGAACGCGTCGCGTATGCCAGTGTTTATGACACACCTGCCCATACGAGAGAACCGACTGCAGACGCCTGGAGCTGCCAGAACCGCCAGGCAAGCCGGGTGGCGGTCGGGTGAACGACAGCAACTTTTAAATCCGGCCAATACAAGTTAACAATTGCCATGATAGATAGGCTTGAGAAGGAAGTCGATATGCTGGAGCGCCATCTGCAGGTGTTGCGGATGGTAATCGAGAACGAGCCGATCGGGATCGTCAAGATGTCCAACGAGACCGGCTACCCCCACCACAAGGTTCGTTACTCGCTGCGCGTTCTGGAGGAGGAGAACCTGATCGAGCCCTCGAGCCAGGGCGCGATCACGACCGAGGAGACCGAGGAGTTCGTCGACGAACTCGACGGGAAGGTCGACCACATCGTCGAGAAGCTCGGTGGCATGAAAATCGAAGGCGTCGCCGAAGTCGAGGGCTGAGACCCGACGATTGTCTCGGACTGACGGTCTGACACTCTTCTACGACGCGTGAATCGGGATCGCCTGCCCGCTCCGCTCAGAGCTCGGGGACTTCCATGTGGAAGTTCCCGTCCCGTGCGGCGACCAGACAGAGGTGGTAGCCGGCCTTCCGGGAGAGGTTCACGAAGCTCTTGCGGCTATCGCGACTGAGCAGGCCGCCCTTCGTGGCCTCGCTGACCGTTTCCAGGGCCTCGGACTCGAAGAAGCTGCTCGTGACGAGGAAGGCCGAAGCCAGCGCGTCCTCGGTCTGGCCGACGCGTTCGGCGGACGTGACGAGCGACTCCATCATGTTGCCCGTCGCCGGCTCGCGGGAGTCGTTCAGGTTGGCGACCAGCAACGGGTCGCCCATCCGGTGGCGGAAGATCACGTCGAAGCGCTCGCGGCCGCTCTTGTCCTGGCCGTCCTCGACGTACTCGACGTCGACGACGCCGTTGAACTCCACCCGGCGCACCTCGCGGATGGCGTCGTATAGGTCCGGCAGGTCGTCGGCGTGGCCGGTGTCGCGGATCTCGAAGAGGAGGTCGGCCACGACCCACTGGGCGAACCGGTAGTGCAGGGTCTGGCCGAGCCACTCGTCGAAGTCCTGCCCGCCGACGGCGACTGCCGCCTCGTCGAACTCCGTGTGAACGCCCAGGCGGAGGTTCTCGGCGACGGCCTCCCGGCCCTCGGTCCCCTCGTGACCGTCCGCCAGCGTCGCGTTGCCCTTCCGCTCGTACTCGACGAACAGGTTCGTCCCCTCGATGGCCTCGCTGGGCGTCATCCGCGCCTCCGCATCGGTCGCGGCCCCGAACTCCTGTTCGAGGCGCTCCAGTTCGGATTCCAGACGCTCGACCTCGTCCGCGAGTTCGTCCCGCTCCTCCCGCACCGCGGCCAGGTCGGCCTCCAGGTCCTCGCGGTCGCGTTCGGCGGCCTCGAGTTCCGACTCGAGGCGGTCGAGTTCGGCCTCCCGGTCGTCCAGTTCGGCCTCGAGTTCCGCAAGCGCCTCCTCGTCGGCCCCGCCGTCGTCCTCGGCTGACTCCGCCTCCGGCTGGGCGGGTGAGTCGGCTGCTTGCCCGCGACGCTGCGGGTCCGGTTCGGGATCCGGATCGGCCCGCTGCCGTCGGTCGCCCCCACCCTGCCGCTGCGGGGTCGAAGCCGTCTCTCGGGGCTGGGGGGTCGGTTCGGGCGTCGGCTCCGACCGTGACTCCCGCTGGGGCGCCTGCGTGTGTGAGGGGTCCAGTGACGGGATCGACCGGGTCTCGAGGTCGACGGCCCCCCGGCCAGTCGACTGTCCGGCCGCTCCGTGATCGGTGCCAGCCTGGGGCCGTGCCTGCCCGCCGCTGGCGGAACGACCGTCACGTCGACCGGCACCGCCGCCCACCGTCTCCGCACCCGATGGGGGCGGGGATTGGGGCTGGCCGCCCGGATCCGTCGCGTGCTCGGACGTCGCGGCACCACTATCTGGCTCCGCTGGTGGCCGGGAGTCAGTGCTGGGTGCCGTCGCCTCGGACCCCTCGCGAGACGTCCGATCCGCAGCCGTACCGCCGGCGCTAGAATCTGCCGTGGTTCGATTCGGAGTGCTCGCCGCGGTCTCTCCGGCGGGCTCCTCGGACGACGACGGCGTCGAGTCCGCTGTCGACCGGGTTCTCTCCGCGTCGTCGACGGTCCGGTCGTCGGCCGGGTCGGCCGCTGCCGCGTCGGCCGACGCGTCGCTCGCCCGGTCGTCGTCCGTCGCCGACTCGCCACTGGAGGTCTCCACGTCCGTCGCACCCGAGGCGTCCTCGGCGTCAGCAGCGGCCCGCGCGTCGTCGCTCTCGGCGTCTTCGCCCGTCTCGGCATCGTCGGGGGTTTCCGCCTCGTCGGCCGTCTCGGGGTCCCCGCCGTCGTCCGCCTCCGCGTCCGGCGACGGTTCGGCCTCGGCGGCGCCTTCGGCGGTCGCCGCGGCGGCCGCGGCCTCGGCCGCCGTCTCCTCGGTCGCCGTCGGTTCCGGTATCTCGATCGGCTCGACGTCGACCTGGCGGACCTTGTAGATCCCCACCTCGTCGTCGGCCGTCTGGAAGGCCTCGTCGTCGGTGATGAGTTTGTCGTTGTTGCCGACGTACGCGACGCTCATCGAGTTGCCGCCGTGGTAGACCAGGAAGTAGTCGCCGCTGAGGACGTTCTCGGAGAGTTCGACGTAGCCGGTGAACCCGCCGGAAGAGAGGGTGCCGTCGACCTCGGAGATGGGCGTCTCCTCGGAGTAGTACTGGGCCCGGACGTCGACGTCTTCCTCCTGCATCACGGCCAACAGCGGCAGGGCCGGGGCCGGGGCTACGTGGACCGTCCCCGAGGCGGCCTCGAAGTCCTCGATGGCGCCGTGTCGGACGGCGACGACGGTCCCCATCGTCAGGTAGGCCTCGGCGCCGCCCGCCCTGACGACGCCGGAGAACTCCTCGTCTGCGAGGTCGTGGAGGGCACCGTACCCTCCGTCGAACGGCCGCTGGTCCCAGCCGTCGACGCGATCGACGACGCGTATACTCATTGTAGGACAAAGCCAGATGTGCGCCAAATACTTTGCGGGGCGTCAGACGTCCGTCGGTCGCGATATCCCCCGGTGACCGCCCCGCGTCACTCCGCCGTCTTCGCCTCGACGTGACAGTCGTGACCGGACTCCTCGGCGTGGCGTTCGGCCTGCGACTCGGCCCCGACCCGGGACGCGTGAAAGCCGATCTTCCCACAGTCCGCACAGTGGATCTCGTACATGTCAGTTCATCCTGCGGCCAGCGAGATAATCCTTGTGGGGCTGGCGATACTGACAGCGAAAAATCGGGCCGTGGAGCCCGCTGGCGTCACCGGTGATTCGCGGCTCTCAATCGTCTTGGACCTTGTCGCGGATATCCTCGGGGACGCTCGGGTCCCGGAGCGTGTCCGTGTTCCCGAGGTCGTCGTCGTTCGAGATGTTCTCGAGCAGGCGACGCATGATCTTGCCGGAGCGCGTCTTCGGCAGGTCGTCGACGAAGATGATCCGGTCGGGCCGCGCGAACTTCCCGATCTCGTCCTCGATGGCGTCGACGATGCGGCCCTGGACCTCCTCCTGGGTGGCCTCGACGCCGTCGCGGAGGACCACGTAGACGTGCGGGACCTCGCCCTTCTCGGCGTCCTCTGCCGCCGCCACGGCGGCCTCTGCGACGTCCTCGACCTCGGAGACGGCGGACTCGAGTTCCATCGTCCCGAGGCGGTGGCCCGCGACGTTCATCACGTCGTCGAGGCGACCGAGGACCCGGTAGTAGCCGTCCTGGGCGTGCACGGCGCCGTCGCCCGCCTTGTAGACCCAGTCCTCGGGGTCGTCGCTATCGGTGTCCGAGAAGTCCTGCCAGTACTCCTCGATGAACCGCTCGTCGTTCCCGTAGACCGTCTGGAGCATGCTCGGCCACGGTTTCTCGATCACGAGGTTGCCGGCCTTGCCGCTCGCCTCCGCCAGGGGCTCGCCGTCGTCGTCGTAGAGAGCGGGCTGGACGCCCGGACACGGGAGTCCTGCGCTGCCTGGCTTCATGTCCTTCAGCGCGGGCAGGTTCGTGATGAGGTGCCCGCCGGTCTCGGTCTGCCACCACGTGTCGACGATGACGGCGTCCTCGTCGCCGATGTGCTTGTAGTACCACAGCCACGCCTCGGGCTGGATCGGCTCGCCGACGGTGGTCATGTGGCGGAAGTCGAAGTCGTAGTCCTCGGGGTACTCGCTGCCCCACTTCATGAACATCCGCACGGCGGTCGGCGACGTGTGGAAGATGTCCACGTCGTAGCGCTCGGCGATCTCCCAAATCCGGCCCTTGTGGGGGTGATCCGGGGTGTCCTCGTACATGACCGAGGTGGTCCCGAGCGACAGCGGCCCGTAGACGATGTAGCTGTGGCCGGTGATCCACCCGATGTCGGCCGCACACCAGTAGGTGTCCTCGGGCTTGATGTCGAGGACGTACTTCGAGGTCGCGGTGACGTAGGACAGGTAGCCACCCGTCCGGTGCTGGCAGCCCTTGGGCTTGCCCGTCGTCCCGGACGTGTACATGAGGAAGAGCGGGTCCTCGGCGTCACGGGAGACCGGCTCGACGCGGGCCCGCTCGTTCTCCGCGAGGAGGTCGTCGACGAGGACGTACGGGTCGTCGTCGGTGATCTCGACCTCGTCGGCGAGCTCGTCGTGGCGCGTCCACAGCAGGACGGTGTCGACGTCGTGCTCGGCGAGTTCGAGGGCCTCGTCGCACTTCTCCTTGTGGTTGAGGAATTCGCCGCGGCGGTAGTAGCCGTCGATGGTGACGACCACGTCGCTACTCCCGTCGTCGATGCGGTCGGCGAGCGCCTGCGCGGAGAAGCCGGCGAAGACCTCCGAGTGGGGCGCGCCGATCCGGGCGCAGGACAGCATGGTTACCGGCAGGTCCGGCACCATCGGGAGGTGACACGTGACGACGTCGTCCTCCTCGACGCCGACGTCCTGCAGGACGGCGGCCGTCTCGTTGACCCGGTTGTACAGTTCCTGGTAGGTGATGTGCTCCGTCTCGTCGGCGTCAGTGCCCTCCCAGAGCAGGGCCGTCTGGTTCTTGCGTTCCGGCAGGTGCCGGTCGACGCAGTTGTAGGAGGCGTTGAGCTTCCCGCCGGTGAACCACTCGTAGAACGGCGGGTTCGAGTCGTCGAGCACCTGGTCCCAGCGCTCGTCCCACTCGAGGAGTTCCGCGTACTCCTCGAAGGCCTCCGGGTAGTTCTCGTCGAACCGGTCGTAGATGTCCGTGTCGGTGCAGTTGGCCTGCCCGACGAAGTCCGCCGTGGGGCGGAAGTAGTCCCGCTCTGTCAGCCGCGACTCCAGCTCGACGTCGGCCTCGACGTCGGCGTCGTCGCTCATCGCGACCGACCTCCCGTTGCCACCGTCGATCCCGAGCCAGACCGTTGACTGCGTGGATACATGATACGTCCGTTATATGCTACAGCGGACTCTTAAGCGGACCACCTAACTATCTTTGGCGGCCGGGCACCGGCCGCCCCTAGGCGTCGATGTTCTCGAAGAAGGCTGTCAGGACCTTCTGCTGGGCCTTCCGGAGGTGGTTGTGGAGCGTCGGCGAGGAGACGCCGATGGAGTCGGCCAGTTCCTCGGCAGTGCTCCCGCGGGGCCACTCGAAGTAGCCCGCGAGGTAGGCCGCCCGCAACACCGACTGTTGCTTGTCGGTGAGGTCGTCCTCCAGGGACCGGCGGAACCCCTCGGTCGTCTGGACCGGGCGCTCGACCTCCTGTTTGGAGGCGAGGTTCGAGTCCGAAAAGGTCGACTGGAAGCCGTTAAAGACCGCGCGGACGTCCGTCTCCGTCGTGAACTCCGCCGTCACCGCGTGGATGCCGTCCTCGACGGTGAACTCCGTGACCTGTCCCCCGAGTTCGGTGAGCGTCGTCGCGGGCTCCTCACCGGCGACGACGAACTCGACCAGGTGGCTCTCCCCGTAGTCGCGGATCAGCCGGGCGCTCTCGATGCTGTCGGCGTCGTCCGCGAGGCTGACGACCTCGTCTGGCGTGGTGTCCCGGACCAGCACGAAGTACAGGAGCGACTGGTTCTCCCCGGGGACGAGACCCTGCAGGTCGAACGAGGCGCCCAGTTGCCGACTCGCTGCGACGAAAAACGCCGCCTCGCTCTGGGTCTGGAACTCCAGTTCGAGCACGCTGTCGGCCAGCAGGAGGTTCCGGCGCTCGATGTGTGTCAGCGCCTGGCCCACCTGCCAGCCCAGACTGGCGAGTAACTCCCGCTCCTCCGTGCCGATGCCCCCCTCGGCGGTCGTGCCGATGCCGAGGACGCCGTGTGTCGTGTCGCCGTACGTCAGCGGGACGCACGCGATGGCGGTCGGCACCGTCTCGGCCTCCTCGACGGCCGCCTGGAGGGCCTCGGATCGGTCCACCTCCGTGACCCGGAGATCGTCGTCGAGGCCGGATCCCCCGCCCCGGGCGTCGGCAGCGACGGCCGCCAGGCGTTCGGCAGTCGACTCGTCGATGCCGTTCCACGCCGAGGAGACGACGCTCCCGTCGCGGGTGGCCGACCCGATCCAGGTGAACGCGTAGGGGTCGGCCGCCGCCACTCGCTCGCAGACTGCCGAGACCACCTCAGTGCGGTTCGACGCGGCCGAGAGTGCCTCGGTCGTCTCCCCGAGTACCTCGATGGCCGTCGACAGGCGTCCCGGGGCAGCCTGGTCGCGTCCCGCGTCGGGTGTCGTCCCCGTAGCCTCCGCGAATACGACGACTTCACCACCGGACACGCCGTGCTTGCTCGGGATCCGCGCCGCGAATCGGTGGGCCGGGACCGGGTCACCGCTGGACCGGCGGAGTTGCACGCGGGCGGGACCGGCCGCGTCGTCGATCGTTCCTGGGTCGCCAGCGTACAGTCCGGCGCGGTCGCGACCGGTCACCTCGTCGCGGGCGTGGCCCGTCAGTGCCGCGAAGCCGTCGTTCGCGTACTCGACCTGCCCGTCCGGGTCGACGACGACCACGGCCAGGTCGACGGTGTCGAGGGCCCGGCCGAGTTCGGGGTGGTCCCAGCCCTGCCCGGGACCGGCGACAGCTGACCGCTCCAGGGCGTCGAGGACGGCGTCCGTATCGACTGGATCGAGGTGCTGGGAGAGACTCTCCAGGCCCTCCCAGGGGCCGACTTCGAGGACGACCCGGGGATCGATCCCCTCCTCGTGGACGAGTTGCCTGGCGTAGTACCGACAGAGGTCCCGCGAGGAGACGGTTCGGAGGTCCTCGTCCCCGACCATCTCCGCTGCCCGGTCGGCGACTTCCGAGACGATCATCTGGATCCGCCGTGGCGTCACGTCGATCAGCCGCTCGTCGGCGGCGATGTCGTGCTCGTTGACGTAGCGGCGCACGGCCGAACGGACCGTCGGCGGCACGTAGGCGTGGCGGGCGATCCCGTCGCCGTCGGCCGCCGAGACGGCGAGGAGGTGGTGGGTCCCGTTGCCCGTGGCTCGCCGTTCGAAGTCGTCCGGCGAGAGTCGGCCGATCTCCGGGGGGCGCAGGCCGACCTCCCCACAGAGCCTGACGACGAGCACCTCGCGGTAGGTTTCCGCCGCCTGCCGCAGGTGTTCGTACGCGGCGGTCGTCAGGCCTCCCGTCCCCGACCGACCGCCCTGTGTACTCGCCTGCATCTGAGCTGTTTCGCGGTATTATCTTCGACCGAAATAAATTATTCCCTTCTCCCGGCGTCTCGTGCCCCCGAGTCGCACGGCGCCGTGTGTACTTCCCCACTGCGGAATCGTTTTCCCGGAGTTGGTTTCGGGAACGAAAATATTGCGAAGTCGTAGTGTGTCGCACGTGCGTCGCGCGGGATCACTCGTCGCCGAGAGCGGACTCGATCTCGCCGACGATCTCCGGATTCCGGAGCGCGCTGGTGTCCCCCAGTTCGGCGTCGTTGGCGATGTCCTTGAGCAGGCGACGCATCAGTTTCCCGGAGCGCGTTTTCGGGAGTTCCGGCGTGAAGATGACCTCCGTGGGGGTCGCGAACGACCCGATGCTGCGTGCGACGCTTTCGTCGATCCGCCGGCGGAGGTCGGCTTCGCTGCCGTGACCGCCGTCCGTACTGACAAAGGCGTAGACGGCGTTGTCCGTGCCGCCGTCCCCCACGTCGACGATGGCCGCCTCCGCGACGCCGTCCACGTCGGCGATGGCGCTTTCCAGTTCCATCGTGCCGATGCGGTGGTTGCCGACCACGACCGTGTCGTCGACGCGGCCGAGAACGGTCACGTAGCCGTCCGCGTCGATGCGCGCGACGTCCTCGGTCACGTACTGCCAGGCCTCGTCCCGCGAGGGAGCCTGGAAGGCCCTGGGCATCCCCGGCCAGGGATTCCTGATCGCGAGGCGGCCCCCCTCCGTCGCCCCCGTCGGTTCGCCGTCGAGATCCACCGTCGCGACGTCGATCCCCGGCAGCGCGGGTCCCGTGCTCCCCGGCTTCATGTCGTCGACGCCGGGGAGGGTCGAGACCAGGATGCCGCCGGTTTCTGTCTGCCACCACGTGTCCACGATCGGACAGTCGCCACCCCCCACGTGTTCGTAGTACCACCACCAGGCACTGGCGTTGAGCGGTTCCCCGACGGAGCCCAGCAGGCGCAACGAGGAGAGGTCGTGGGACGCGGGATGGTCGGTCCCCCACTTGATGAACGCCCTGATCGCGGTCGGGGCCGTGTAGAAGACGTTGACCGCGTTGCGCTCGATGAGTTCCCAGACCCGGTCCTTCTCGGGGTGGTCCGGCGTGCCCTCGTAGAGCACCGTCGTCGTCCCCAGCGAGAGCGGGCCGTAGACAAGGTACGTGTGGCCGGTGATCCAGCCGATGTCCGCCGTGCACCAGTAGGTGTCCGACGGTTCGAGGTCGAGCACGGCGTGGCTCGTCCAGGTGGCGTGGGCGAGGTAGCCCCCGGTCGTGTGCGTGACGCCCGTCGGCTCGCCGGTGGTCCCGGACGTGTAGATGAGAAAGAGGGGGTCTTCCGCCCGCCGGGCGACCGGATCGACGGACGCGCCCCGGTGGTCCGCGAGCAAGTCGTCGTAGGCGACGTCACCGTCGCCGAGCGTCACGTCCTGGTCGATGAGACGCTCGACGACCACCACGTTCTCCACCTCGTGTGGCACGGAGATCCGGGCGTTGTCGGCCTTGTTCTTCTGGTGGATGGCGTTGCCCCGGCGGTAGTAGCCGTCGCAGGTGACCAGGTACGCCGAGTCGGCCCGCGTCATCCGCTCGGCGAGCGCCTCCGCGGAGAACCCGGCGAAGACGACGTTGTGTGGCGCACCGATGCGGGCACAGGCCAGCATGGCGATGGGCAGTTCGGGGATCGAGGGCATGTACAGCGTCACGACGTCGCCCTCGCCGATGCCGAGCGAGCGGAGTCCCGCGGCGAACTCGTTGACCTCCCGGTAGAGGTCGAGGTAGGTGTAGGTGCGCCGCTCGCCGCGCTTGCCGATCCACTTGATCGCCGCCTGGGTCTTCCGGTCGTCGAGGTGTCGGTCCACGCAGTTGACGGCGGCGTTCAGTCGGCCACCGGGAAACCACCGCGTCCCGGTCGAGCCGCGATCGAGGACCCCGTCGGACGGTGACGCCCAGTCCAGCAAGTCGCCCGCGACTCGCCAGCACTCCGGCCAGTCGTCCTCGAGGGCCGCGATGTCGGCCTCGGTCACGTTGGCTTGCTCGACGAACGACCGGGGCGGGGGCACCTGCGTCTGGTCTCCCGAGGTAGGGTCGCCGCCGGGCCCGTGGCTCATTGGTCGTCCCTCCGCGTGGCGGCGACATAAAAGATCCATCTACTGCCTTCTACCGCGCCACGTCAGCGGGTCGAGCGGCCACCCCAGGGGGCAGCGTGGCGAGACAGGCAGTCGCCACCGCGAGCATCGGGTCGGTGCACTCGTTCGACCGCCAGTGGCCCCGAGGCCCGGGATTTCTGTTATCCCGTTCGATAATCGGCGGCGTGGTTTTTTATAATTGATCGGCCACATCTGGAGGTGATGAGAGACAGGCAATCAGGGTCCGGACTTCGCGGACTCCTCGAGCGATTCCTCGGTGACGGGGACGGCGGGGAGCCGCTCCGATCGGACGGCGGGACAGCCCTCGGCCGCGAGGGGTCGATCGCTCCGGTCGAGAACCGGTACGCGCCGGCCACCGGCGAACTCGAATCGGTATACGACGACCCCGAGCAGGCGGCGGTCGGCCGCCGGCACGTGGAGGACCTCTTCGAGATCACCGACGACGAGATGGGGGACCTCGTCGCGTCCTACCGCCAGGCCGGCATCACGGGCACCGACTTCGCCAGGTCCCAGCGCGTCGTCTCTACGGCTCTCGTGGACGCGACGTTCGACGAGCTCGAGGACGAACTCGGCCCCCAGGCGAGCGACGCGCTGGCGGCCGCTCGCGCGGAGCTCACCGCGGGCCTCGAGCAGGCAACCGACGTCTTCGCCGCCGGCGTCGATGCCTACGAGGGAGCAGGCGTGGCCGACAGTTCGCGGGGCGTCGAGAAACTCGATTACCACTCGATCCTCCACCACGTCGGCACCCCCCTGTTCGTGCTGGATCCCGAAGGCGAGATCCTGACGTGGAACGCGCAGCTCGAACAGCTCACGGGCGTCTCCGAGGAGGAGGCGATGTCGATGGAGATGGCCAGCATGGCCTTCTACCCCGACGGGCGACGGGGCAAGACGCTCGCGGACAAGGTCATCGACGCCCCGGAGCGGACACACGTCGAGTACGACGTGCCCAAGGTCGAGGACGCCACGTTCACCCTCTATCGGGACACCAGCACCATGGTCGACCCCGACGGCAACGAGGTGAACATCTCCTTTTCGGCGGCCCCGATCTACGGCGCGGACGACGAACTGATCGGCGTCGTCGAGATGGTCCAGGACCGCACCGAGGACGTCCTCCGCCACGAGCGGACGGGCGATCTCGTGACGGAACTCGAGGACACCATGCAGGCGATCCAGGCCGGCGACCTCGGCGCTCGCGCTGAGTTCGAGAACGCCGACGGCCACGTCGACGAGTCGCTCCTGAACGTCGTCGACGAACTCAACGAGATGGCCGACACGCTCGCGAACCTGATCCAGCGCGTCGACGAGAACGCGAACGAACTCGCCTCCTCGACGGACCGGTCGGCCAACGCCGCGGACCACATCGAACAGTCGATCGTCGAACAGAACGAGATCCTCACCGAGGCCGCCGAGGACGTCCACGACGTCAGCGCGAGCATGGAGGAGATCGCCGCCACCTCCAGCGAGGTCGCGAACGCGGCCAGTCACGCCATGGACGCCGTCGAGGACGGCGCGGAGGCCAGCGAGGAGGCCCAGGCGGTCACGGACAACCTGACCGACACGAGCGACGACCTCGTCGACAGCGTCACCGGCCTCGAAGAGCGCATGGACGAGGTCAACGAGATCATCGGCATCATCGCCGACGTCGCCGAACAGACCAACATCCTCGCGCTCAACGCCAACATCGAAGCGGCCCGCGCCGGCGAGAGCGGCACCGGCTTCGCCGTCGTCGCCGACGAGGTCAAGAGCCTCGCTAACGAGACCGGCGAGTACGCCGACCAGATCTCCGACAGCGTCGAGGAGATCCAGAGCCAGGCGACCGACACCGTCGACACCGTCGAGGAGTCCAACGAGCAGATCCAGCGCGCCGAGGAGAAGATCACGGACGCGCTGTCGGCCCTGGACGAGATCGCCGACGCGGTCGACGAGGCGGCGACGGGCATCGAGGAGGTCTCCAGTGCGAACGACGACCAGGCAGACGCCATCGAGGGCGTCTCGGCGACGATCGAGCGCGCGCGGGACCACGCCGAGGACGCCGAGGCTGCCGCCCAGGAGATCGTCGACAGCACGGAGTCACAGGCCGAGTCGGTCGCGGAACTCGTCGAGAGCGTCGACGAACTCAGCGACGCGAAGGCAAAATAGGACCGCAGGCGGAGTCAGTCGACGGCCGGTTCTCCGAATCCCGATCGCTCGCTAGGCCGACCCGTACAGTTCTGCCGCGCGTTCGGCGAGCGGTTCGGGACTCGTGCGTCCGGAGACGACGTCGAGTCTGTCACCGTCCTCGAAGAAGACGACCGCCGGCGCGGAGTTGACCTCCTGGGACGCACAGAAGTCCGGACAGGCCTCCCCGTCCAGTCCCGCCACGGCGAGGTCGTCCGGGAGGCGCTCGAGAATCTCGTCGAGGTCATCCTTCATCCCGTCGCAGGGTGCACACCCGCGTTTCCAGACCGTGACGGCGGCCCTGTCGTGCTCGGCGAGGAAGTCCCCGTAGCTGTCGTCGTCCACCGGGTGGACCTGCTCGGGGATCGGCGACTGGGGATCGACCTCGGTGACGATGGCCGCCATCTGCCCCAGGTCCTCGACGCTCGCGTCCTCGAGACGGGCGCGCAGCGTCAGGAACACCGAGAGTTCCTCGCGGGTAACCCCGAGTTCCTCGGCGCGCTCTGCGGCGGCCTCGGCCGACGGCAAGTCGAAGACTTCCGCGAGCGTCTCGTGGAACTCCTCGTCGTCTACCTCCATGTAGGTGTCCAGGTACACCTCGAGGTGGCCCTGGAAGTCCTCGCCGGTGGCTAGCTGGTCGGACACCTCGTCGTGGACCAGCACGTCTTCCTCGAGCAAGGTATCGATGTACGCCTCGGTCGTCCGTTCGTCCATTGGAAGTGACATCGTGAAACGTGAAAGGATCGCTTAGACGCCCAGGTACCGATCGCGGGTCTCCTGGTCGTCCTGGAGCTCCTCGGCGGAGCCCTCGAAGACGACGGCCCCCTGGTCGAGGACGTAACACCGGTCGGCGATTTTCATCGCCGCCATGGCGTTTTGCTCGACCAGCAGGACGGTCGTCCCGTCGTCGCGGATCCGCTTGATCGCGTCCTCGACCGACTGGATGATCTGTGGCGCGAGGCCCTCGTAGGGCTCGTCGAGCATCATCAGGTCGGTCGACTGCTTGAGTGCGCGCGCGATGGCGAGCATCTGCTGTTCGCCACCGGAGAGGGTCCCCCCGAGCTGGTTCATCCGCTCTTGCAGCCGCGGGAAGTCCTTCTGGATCTGTTCGAGGGACTGGCCCTCGTGCTCGACGGTGATGTTTCGTCCCCACGTGTTCGAGGCGTTCAGCGCCACGTCTGAGACGTGGAGGTTCTCCTCGACCGTGAGGTTGCCGAAGATGCGCCGCTCCTCCGGCACCATCGAGATGCCGTGCATCGAGATGTCGTCCGTGGGCATGTCCGTGATGTCGTCACCCTTGAAGGTAATCGACCCGTCACGGACCTCCGGCGGTCTCGCGCCCGCAATGCTCCGGAGCGTGGTGGTCTTCCCGGCGCCGTTGCGGCCCAGGAGGGCACAGATCTCGCCCTCCTCGACGCGCATCGAGACGTCGCGCAGGATGTGACTCTGCCCGTAGTAGCTGTCGATGCCGTCGATTTCGAGCAGACTCATAGCTCGACACCTCCCAGGTACGCTTCCTGAACCTCGGGGTCGCCCTGCACTTCGTCCGGCGGCGCGTCCGCGATGATGCCGCCGCGGTGCAGGACCGCGATCCGATCGGAGACGCTGAAGACGATCTCCATGTCGTGTTCGACCAGCAGGATCGTGAGGTTCAGTTCGTCCTGGAGCTCCTCGATGAGGTCCACGGTGGCCTTCGTCTCGTCCGGAGACATGCCGGCCGTGGGCTCGTCCATCAGGAGGAGGTCCGGTTCGCTCGCCAGCGCGATGCCGATCTCCAGACGACGCTTGTCGCCGTAGGGGAGGTCGGCCGCGGTCTCGTTGCGCTGCTCGTACAGCCCGACCGACCTGAGGGTCTCGAGGGTTCGCTCCTCGACCTCCGGGTACGCGTTGCGGTGCCGGAGGAAGTTGAACCGGAACGAGCCGTGTTCGGCGCCGAACGAGGCGATGTTGGCGTTCTCCTCGACGGTGAGTTCCGGGAAGATCGACGCCGTCTGGAAGGACTTGCCGATGCCCTTCTGGACGACCTCGTGTGGCTCGAGGTCCGTGATGGAGTCACCCTTGAACAGGATGTCACCCTCGGTCTCCTCGAGCATCCGCGTCACGAGGTTGATGAACGTCGACTTGCCGGCGCCGTTGGGCCCGATCAGCGACACCAGTTCGCCCTCCTCGATGGAGAGGTTGACGTGGTCGGTCGCGACCAGGCCGCCGAACTTCTTGACGAGGTCTCGCGTTTCGAGAATCGTCGTCATTCGTCGTCACCTCCGATGACACTGCCGATGCGGCGGCGGATCCAGGTGATGCCACCCCAGATGCCCTCGGGGAGTGCCACGACGACCCCGATGAACACGAGCCCCAGGATGAGATGCCAGTAGTGCCCGATGACCGGGATGCCGACGACGATGTTCCGAACGTACATGTACAGCCCGGCGCCGAGGAGGGGACCGAACAGCGACCCGGCCCCGCCCAGGACGGTCATCACGACGACGTCGCCGCTCACGACCCAGTTCAGCGTGTTCTCGATCGGCACGTAGGACTGCGAGATGACGTACAGGCTCCCCGCGAGGCCACCGAATGCCCCCGAGATGATGAAGCCCATCAGCTTGTACCGCCAGACGTGGAGGCCGACGAACTCCGTGCGCTGTTCGTTCTCCCGGATGGCCTGCAGGATCGCGCCGTACGGGGAGTTGAGGACCCGGTAGCCGACCACGACGGCGATCACGGTGCAGGCACCGATGAGCACGTATAGCCAGTTCGAGGCGAAGATGTCCGGAACGACCGGGACCGGCGACGAGAGATCGAACGTGCCCAGAAGCGGCCCGATCTGGACCGCGTTGAAGCCGTTCTCCCCGCCGGTCAGCCACCCGAGCGGCGACAGGAAGATGTAGTAAAGCATCTGCCCGAACGCCAGCGTGAGGATGGCGAAGTAGATGCCCCCACGGCGCAGGGAGATCCAGCCGATGACCCACGCGACCAGGACCGCGAGAACGGTCCCGAAGAGGATCAGCACGAGCGGACTCCCCATCACGTAGGCGCTGAAGATGCCGGCCCCGTAGGCCGCCACGCCCCAGAACATCGCGTGTCCGAACGACAACAGCCCGGTGTATCCGAGCAGGATGTCGTAGCCGATGGCGAAGATGCCCCAGATGAGCGCGAGGGCCACGAGGCCCTGGTACCACGAGTAGGCGCTCGGCACGCCGATCATCGGTGGCACCGTCACGAGGACCGCCGGGGCGAGTAAGACGCCGACGAGCGTAACGATCGCGACGGTCAGTTCGCTGTCGCGGACGCTCGCCCAGCGGTCGTAGAGCGAGTTCGAACCGTCCACGGGCTCGCCGGGGTCCGTCGCCGACGCGACGTCGTCGCTCACGTCCCCACCTCCTCGGAGCCCATGAGACCTTGTGGTCGCGTGAGCAGCACGATGACCGCGAGCACGTAGATCCCGACCGTGGACCACGGTGCGAGGTTGATCGTGATGCCACCGAGCCCGAAGCTACCGATGGAGATGAGCGACACCTGCGTCAGTCCGAGGAGGACGCCGCCGAGGACGGCGCCCTTGATCGAGCCCACCCCACCGATAACGACGGTGAGGAAGGCCGGAACCAGGATCGACATCCCGATCTCGGGGTTGATGTTCGACAGCGGCGCCCCGACGACGCCCGCGACGCCCGCGAGCCCGGCACCGATGCCGAACATCACGAGGTAGGGGCGACCGACGCGGATACCCAGTAGCTCGACCATCTCCGCGTCGCGCGTGGCCGCCTTGACCGTCAGACCGAAGTCCGTGAACTCGATGAGCGCGTACACGCCCAGGACGAGTACCGCCGTAATCGAGATGACCCAGAGTCGCCAGATGTCCATCGAGGTGCCGGTGAATGGCACGTCGACCGGTCCGGCCGCCGGAAAGATGCCAAGGAACTCCTGAGGGAGTTCGTAGGAGAAGCTCCGGCCGCCGAACAGCGCGTGGATCAGCTCCTGGATGACGATGGCGAGGCCGAACGTCACCAGGATCTGGTCGGTGTCCGGCCGGTCGTAGAACGGCCGCGCGACGACCCGTTCCATCACGAGGCCGACCAGGAAGACGACGAATGGGGTGATGACGAGCGCTGCCAGGAAGCCCCATCCGAGGCCGAGGGTCGGGAGGCCATATTCTGCGAGCTGTCCGTTCGATACAGTGATCTCCTGCGTGATCAACAGACCGACGTAGGCCCCGATCACGTACAGCGCCCCGTGTGCAAAGTTGACGAACTTCAGGGAGCCGAGAATGATCGACAGCCCGATGGCCAGCAGGACGTAGATGGCCCCCTGCTGGAGTCCGTTGACGAGCAGGACGATCAGGTCACCGACGAGGCTCACTGCCGTCTCACCCTGCTTGGTCGGTGGGGCGACACCGACGTGTGAGTTTGCGTGTGATTCATGCTGTCTTACCGTAGGGGAAACATTGGTTGAAGTTGGTACGGGTCGAAGGGGTGTAGGGCGTTACTCGTCGCCGTAATCGCCGAGTTCACACTCCGCGGCCGGGCCTTCGTCACAGCCGTACCCGACGTCGTCGCGAGAGGTGATGTTGACGATTTCGAAGAAGTTGCCCTCGCCCTGGTCGGACTCCGGCAGCCCGCGCACGACCGGGATGGCCCGCTGGGCCTGGTGGTCGCAGGCGCGCATCGTCTCCTCGCCCATGCCGATGTTGTTGTACTCGTAGCCCTCGAGCTGGCGGATGACCTCCGGCGGGTAGAACGTGCCCGCGCGCTCGGCGGCCGCCGCGTACTGGAGCGTCGACGAGTACGCCAGCTGAGCCGGTCCGGACGGGGTCCGGCCGTTGTAGGCCTCGCCGAAGAACTCCGTGAAGGTGTTGGACGGCTCGTTGTCGACCTGGGCCGACCACGCGATGGTGCCGAAGATGCCGCCGATCGAACCGCTCGCGGCCTCGGCCATCGGGCGGTTGTACAGCGGCATGACGATATCCATGTCCTCGTCGATGCCGGCGTCGATCGCCTGGCTCAGGGAGTTCGCGCCGTCCAGCCCGTAGTGGTTCAGGAACAGCGCGTCCGCACCGGAGGCCTGTGCCTCGGAGAGGTACGACGAGAAGTCGGAGGTGTCCAGCGGCGTCGCGACGCTGTCGACCTGGCTCCAACCGGCCTCCTCGAAGAACATCTTCATCGACTCCTGCTGGGTCTGGCCCCAGGAGTAGTCGGCGTACAGCTGGTAGAAGTCCAGGTCGTCACCGTACTCCTCGGTGACCACGGGCACGAGCGCCTGGCCCGTCATGTACGCGTTGAACATCTCCCGGAAGCTGTAGCGGACACAGTCCTTCCCGGTGGTGTCGTTCGAGTGAGTCAGGCAGCACTGGAACTGGACCTTCTCGCGCTGTGCCACGCCCTGCTGGGCGATGGCGACCGCGGAGGAGGATCCGCCGGAGAACATCATGACGTTGTCCCGGGAGATCATGCGAGAGGCACTCTGCTGGGCCGTCGACGCGTCCGTCGCGGTGTCACCCTCGACGTAGTCGACTGTGTAGCCCAGCACGCCGTCGCCGGAGAGGTCGTCCCAGCTGTCGACCCAGCCGCCACCGTTGTTCAGGTGTTCGACTGCGAGCTCGTACGCACGAAGTTCGTCTTCACCCTCGGAGGAGTACGGGCCCGAGAGGGGCACGTTGAATCCGAAGGTCACCGTGTCGCCGTCGACGGGGAAGTTCCCGATTGCGGGGTAGTCGTCTCCGCCGCTCCCGCCGTCTCCACCGTCGCCACCGTCGCCGCCACTGCCACCGTCGCCGCCATCGCCGCCACTGCCACCGTCACCGCCGTCGCCACCGTCGCCACCATCGCCACCACAACCGGCCATGCCAGCGATACCGACCGCTGCAGCCGCTGCACCTGATTGTTTGAGTAGCCCACGCCGTGAAACGGACTTGCCATCGTGTGACATACAGACTACCCAGAGTAGACCACGTTTATAATAGTACCGTATAATTGTGAGAAATTCCCCCATATCGGCCCGTCTCGCGGGGTCTCGGCGAGCCCCCTGACTCGCCGTCGTAGGTATCGGCGTTATATGCCGGCAATTGACGCCTTCGCCTCGTAACGATCCAGCGGATTTATGTCGTATCCCGTCATTGTGGGGCCGCGCCACTGTACGGCCACCGGACCGGTGACGGAGCGACGGGCGACTCCGAAATAGGCGGGCTGACGGGGATCGTCAGGCCATACCGACCGTCTCGCGGTAGGCGCCGTGGGCGTCCTCGAAGACGCCCATGATCTCTCCCATCGTCGCGTAGGTCTTGACCGCGGCGACGACCTCGGGGATGACGTTCCCGCCGGCCTCGACGGACTCGCGGAGGTCGTCGAGGGCCGCCTCGACGGCGTCGTCGTCCCGCTCGGCCTTGACGTCGGCGAGGCGGTCGAGCTGGCGCTCCTGGACGTCCTTCTCGACCTGGAGGATGTCCGGGCTGGTGTCGTCCTCCATCTCGTACTTGTTGACACCGACGACGATCTCCTCCTCCTTTTCGACGCGTTCCTGGTACTCGTAGGCGCTGTCCTGGATCTCCCGCTGGAAGTACCCCGACTCGATGCCCGCGAGGACGCCGTCGCGGACCGAGCCGTCGCCCATCTCCCGGATCTCCTCGATGTAGGCCATCGCCTCGGACTCGACCTCTTCGGTCAGGGACTCGACGGCGAAACTCCCGCCGAGGGGGTCGACGATGTCCGCCGCGCCGGACTCCTCCGCGATGATCTGCTGGGTCCGGAGGGCCACGCGGACCGCGTCCTCGCTGGGCAGCGCGAGGGCCTCGTCGTAGCTGTTCGTGTGGAGGCTCTGGGTGCCACCGAGGACGCCCGCGAGCGCCTGGATGGTCGTCCGGACGACATTGTTGAGGGGCTGCTGGGCGGTCAGGCTCTGGCCCGCGGTCTGGGTGTGGAACTTGAGTTGCCGGCTCTCGGGGCGTTCGGCGTCGTACCACTCCTCCATGACCGTCGCGTAGATCCGTCGGGCCGCCCGGAACTTCGCCACCTCCTCGAAGATGGCGTTGTGGGAGTTGAAGAAGAAAGACAGCGCGGGGGCGAACTCGTCGACGTCCATGCCGCGGTCGAGACAGTCCTCGACGTACGCGAACCCGTCGGCGAGGGTGAACGCGAGTTCCTGGACCGCCGTCGACCCGGCCTCCCGGATGTGGTACCCGGAGATGGAGACCGGCTTGAACTGGGGCGTCTCGGCGACCGAGTACTCGATGACGTCGGTGACGAGCTTCAGGGAGGGCTCCGGCGGGACGACCCACTCCTTCTGTGCGATGAACTCCTTGAGCATGTCGTTTTGCAGGGTCCCCCGGAGCTCTTCGCGGGGCACGCCACGCTGGTCGGCGAGGGCGACGTACATCGCGTAGACGACCGGCGTCGAGGGGTTGATCGTGAAGCTCGTCGAGACCTCGGCGACGTCGATGCCGTCGAAGAGAATCTCCATGTCGCGGAGCGTGTCGACGGCGACGCCCTCCTGGCCGACCTCGCCGTCGCTCATGGGGTCGTCGGAGTCGAGGCCCATCAGCGTCGGCATGTCGAAGGCCGTCGAGAGGCCGGTCTGGCCCTCGTCGATCAGGTAGTGAAAGCGCTCGTTCGTCGACTCGGCGGTGCCGAAGCCGGCGAACTGTCGCATCGTCCACGGGCGACCGCGGTACATGGTCGGGTAGACCCCGCGCGTGTACGGCGGTTCGCCGGGGAATCCCAGGTCCTCCTCGTAGTCCAGGTCCGCGACGTCCTCGGGGGTGTAGAGGCGGTCCACTTCGAGGTTCGAGACCGTCGCGAACCGGTCTTTCCGCTCGCCGTGTTCGTCCAGTACGGGGTCGAGGGTCTCGGACTCCCAGTCGTCGCGGGACTCGCGGATCGCCGCGAGGTCGTCCTCGTCGAACATGGACGGGAATTGGAGAGGCGGGCGCATGAAGGTTCGGGGGCGAGTGACGTCGCTGACACGTGGTGACGTTTTTCACGGTCCACGTCGAAGGCCCGGAGGTATGCGTGACGCTGTGACGCCCGACGACCGGTTCGAGACCCTCGAGACCGACGTGGACGGGTACGTCGGCCGGATCACTCTCTCGCGCCCGCGCGCGATGAACACCTTCAGTACGCAACTCGCACAGGACCTCGACGACGCCCTCCGGGCCTTCGACGACGTGGGCGACGTCCGGGCCGTGGTCGTCGACGGGGCTGGCGATGCCTTCTCCGCGGGCATCGACCTCTCGGAGCACGAGAACTTCGAGAGCGAGGAGGAGTACGAGACCTGGGTCTCCCGGATGGAGGAACCGTTCCTGACGATCACGCGCATGGAGACGCCCGTGATCGCCGCCGCCCACGGCCACGCGGCGGCGAACGGCATCGGTCTGGTGGCGGCCTGTGACCTCGCAGTCGCCGCGGAGGACACCATGTTCGGCGCGACCGCACCGAAGGTCGGGCTGTTCTGCATGGGACCGGCCGTCCCGCTGCTCGCTGCACTCCCGCGCAAGCGGGCCCTCGAACTGCTGCTCACCGGCGACCTGATCGACGCGGAGACGGCCCACGACTGGGGCCTCCTCAATCGCGTCACGCCCGCGGGCGAACACGTCGAGGAAGCCCTCGACCTCGCCGAGACCATCGCCACGAAGAGTCCAACCGCCATCGGCATGGGCAAGCAGGCCGTCTACGAGATGGCGGGCATGGACTACGCAACGGCCCTGGCCCACTCGAACGAGGCCTTCGCGGCCCTCTGTACCACCGACGATGCCCACGAGGGAATTTCAGCGTTCCTCGACGGGGAGTCCCTTTCGGCATCCGAGTGGCCGGCGAAATGACGGGCGCCAATCGGCCGCGCTGGCTGTCAACTGGCGAAAACCTCCATAAAATATTATGACCCAGCCGACCAACCCGTGTTGCAGGTGAACAGGTATGAAAGCCCAGATGACCACGCTCGACTTCATCGACCGCGCCGTAGACCTGTACGAGGACGTCAGGGGCGTCGTGGCCCACGACGGTACCGAGTACACGTACGGCGAGGTGAACGACCGGGTAAACCAACTCGCGCACGCGCTGGCCGAGCGGGGGGTAGGCGAGGGCGACCGGGTGGCGCTCCTCTCCCCGAACACCCACTACTTCATCGAGACGCTGTACGCCTCGAACAAGCTCGGGGCCGTCTTCGTCCCGATGAACTACCGCGTCACTCCCGACACCTACGAGTACATCCTGAACGACTGTGACGCGGACGTCGTCATCGCGGACTACGACTACGCGGGCAAGGTGGAGGCCGTCCGCGACGCGGTCCCGGCCAAGACCTTCGTCGGCTACCAAGCGGCCGAAATCGACGGCGACTGGGAGGACTACGAGGCCTTCATGGAGGGCCAGTCGACCGAGGAGCCGGATCGCCCGGACATCAGCGAGGACGACGACGCGAGCATCAACTACACGTCGGGGACCACGGGGGACCCGAAAGGCGTCGTCCGCACCCACCGGACCGAGCACTGGCACGCACTGATCCTCAACTCTCACATGGAGATCCAGGACGACGACACCTACCTCTGGACGCTCCCGATGTTCCACTGCAACGGCTGGGGACACACCTACGCCATCACGGGGACCGGCGGGACCCACGTCTGCCAGCGCACCTTCGACGCCGGCGGCGTCTTCCGACGCGTCCGGGAGTACGACGTGTCCTACCTCTGTGGCGCGCCGACGGTGCTCAACAACCTCATCCAGTTCCACCAGGACAACCCCGACGTGGGCACGATCGGCGACAGCGACGTCCGCATCTCGACGGCCGGGAGCGCGCCCGCGACGGCGACCATCGAGACCGTCGAGGACGAGTTCGGCTGGCGGATCATCCACCTCTACGGCCTCACGGAGACCGCACCGCTCATCACGACGAGCAACTCGCCCCGGCGCCTCGCCCAGCGGGGCCGCGACCTGAAGGTCAACCAGGGCGCGGAGACGCTCTGTACCGACGTCCGCGTCGTCGACGAGGACGGCAACGACGTTCCCCGCGACGGCGTCTCCATCGGCGAGATCGTGGTCCGGGGCAACCAGGTCATGGACCGGTACCTCAACAAGCCCGAGATCACCGAGGAGGCCTTCAACGACCGCGTCGAGGGCTACTTCCACACCGGCGACCTCGCGGCCATCGACGAGGACGGGATGATCGCCATCCAGGACCGCAAGAAGGACATCATCATCTCCGGCGGGGAGAACATCTCCAGCATCGAGGTCGAGGACGTCCTCTACGACCACCCGGACGTCCTCAAGGCCGCCGTCGTCCCCGTGCCAAGCGACAAGTGGGGCGAGCGCCCGCAGGCACTGGTCGTCCCGACTGACGGCGACGCGAGCGAGGACGACATCCTCGAGTTCGTCAAGGATCGGCTGGCCGGCTACAAGGTTCCCGACGGGGTCGACTTCGTCGAGGACCTCCCCGAGACGGCGACCGGGAAGGTCCAGAAGTACGAGATCCGCGAGGACTACTGGGAAGGCCAGGAGCGCCGCGTCGGCCAGGAGTGACCGGCAGCGACTGAGCGGCCCCAGGCGACCTCAACTCTCTTCTTGCAGGCGCTGTGTCGTCTCGACGAGCGGGTGGTGTGCGTAGTCGACGGCGTCGATGTCCGCGATCGTCTCCAGGTCCTCCTTCTCGGCGGTCTTTGCCATCCCGAGGTCGATCTGCTCGTCGATGACGATCACGTAGGCGTCCATCTCCGCGATGTCGATGTTGTCGGCGGCCTTGACGCGGTGGTGCCCGTCCGCGAGCAGGAGGTCCTCGCCAGTGTCGATCACGACCAGCGGTTCGGCCAGGCCGTGCTCGAGTTCGTAGCGCCGGCCCTCGAGTTCGTCGGCGTAGACCTTGCCCTGGGTCGGCGTGAGGTCGGCCAGGGCGACCTCGCGGCGTTCCTCCCGGGCCTTGACGCCGTGGATGTTCTCCAGGGTCCGCATCAGTTTGTCCACCTTGCCGGGCGTGGCACGCTCGATCTGGCCGCGGATCACGTCGGCGTTCGAGATGATCCCCACGAGGTTCCCCGCGTCGTCGACGACCGGGAGGCGCTGGATGCCCGAGCGCAAAATGACGCGGGCCGCGTCGGTCAGATTCATTTCGGGGTGGGCCACCAGCAGGTCGGTGGTCATCACCTTGAAGATCGGCTCGGCGTCGTCCTCGAGCAACAGGTCGCGCGCGCTGACGAACCCCTCGACGTGGCGGCCGTCGCAGACGGGAAAGCCGCTGTGTTCGTCGCTCTCGGCGACCCGCTTGCTGACCGCCGCGACGGTGTCGTCCGGCGAGACCGTGTCGACGTCCCGGGTCATGTAGTCCCCGACCGTCGGCTTCCCCTCGTCAGTCATCACGTCGACAGTCGGGGAGCGGAGAGAAAAAGCCCCCGGCTGACCCCATCCCTTGCGACACGGCCCACGCCAGCCCGGTATCACTCGCCGGCGTCCGAGTCCTCGTCGGCCGCGTCCGGGCGCTGGTCGGCCGGGACGAGGTAGCCGTCGACGTCCCGGGCTCCCGGTGCGTAGACCCCGGTGACCGTCTGCTCGGTGTGGGCCGCCAGGGACTCGAGGAAGCGCTCGGCGACGACCACCTCGACGACGTCGAGCAGCGACTCCGCCTGGTCCTCGACGCTCTCGAGCACCCCGAGGGTGATCTGGGCGCCCGCCATGTCCGCGTGGCCACCGGCGCTGCCGATCTGGTCGAAGGCGTCCCTGAGCACCTCGCCGAGGTCGACGCCGTCCCCGCGGGCGCGAGCGGAGACGTAGATGGTCCCGTCGAGCACGCCGTAAACCAGGGTCGTCGAGACGCCCTCGAGCGTGAGCAGTCGGTCGGCAGCCTGCGAGAGGGCGTCGCGCGTCGACAGTCGTCCGACGCAGCTCATGAGCACCGACCCCTCCCGTCTGCGGTTGCTGATCGCGTCGGCGATGGTCGCCAACGTGTCGGCCGTGACGCTGGGGGACTCGACGCGTTCCAGCATGGCGAGGTCGGCGGCGGGCAGCAGTCTCGCGGCCGCCTCGAAGTCTGCGACCGACACCTCCCGCGTAAACTCGTCGGTGTCGATTCGGATCCCGAAGAGGAGGCCGGTCGCGACGTCCTCCGCGATGGGGCCCCCGGTCGCCGTCAGGTAGTCCACGAGGAGCGTGCTCGTCGCACCCACGTCGCTCCGGAGGTCGACGAACGTCGCCTCGACCGGGAGCCGGGGCGGGTGGTGGTCGATCACGACGTCGATCGGCGTCTCCGGCGGAAGCTGGTCGTTGACGCCCGGGCGGGAGTGATCGACCAGGGCGACGCCGTCGTAGTCGTCGACGGTCGCGTCGTCGCCGACGTTCACCAGGTCGTACTCGAGGAGGTTCACGAAGGCGCGGTTCTCCTGGTGGGTGATCGAGCCGTAGTAACACACGTCGGCCTCGCAACCGACGCGCTCGGCGAGGCGTGCGAGGGCGACGGCGCTCGCGATGGCGTCCGGATCCGGGTTGTCGTGAGTCACGACCGCGAGTCGGTCGATGCCCCGGAGGACGCGGTTTAGCTGGCGCACCTGGACGCCCGCGTCGCCGACGCGATCGATCAGGTGATCAACGAGGACCGACTGGGGGTCGATCACGCTGTCGGCCACGCCTTCGAGCGATGCCTGCTGACCGTCCCGCCCGACGAATCCGACTAGGTGGGCCGCCGGAAACACGTCGGCTGCGAGCGCGAGCAACCGACGGTTCCGGGACCCGTCCGCGTCCAGGGCGGCGACGACGGCCGGCTGGGCGACGCCGTCGAAGGTAGCTTCGTCGATCGACTCGGCCTCGCGAACGTCGTACCCGGCGTCGATCAGGGCGGACGCACGGTTCGCGTCGGCGGTGACGACGAGGAGGTCGCCGGGGCGCTCCTCGAGGGACTCGGCGACGCGCACGGCCAGTGCCGAACTCCCGAGGACCACCCACCTGGTCATGGTGGCCGTGCGGAAGCCGGCGGCAAAAGTCCGTCCATCCGGAGAACTACTTCAGTCGTTCCTGGAGGAAGGAGGGGTGGGCCGCAGTGACGCCCTCGACGGCCATGACCTCGTCGTCGATGACGCTCCCGAGGGCGTCGCCGTCGGCGGCCCGCACCTCGGCCATCAGCATGTGGTCGCCACTGGAGGTGTACAGCGCCTCGATGGCGTCGACGTCCTTGAGCTGTCGGATCACGCCGACGTACTCCTCGCTGGCGACCTCGATGCCGACGATGGCGATGGACTGGCCGGAGAGCTTCTTCGGGTCGACGTCCGCGGAGTAACCGACGATGACGCCCTCCTCCTCGAGTTTCTGGATGTACTTGCGCACGGTCGGCTTCGAGACGTCGGCGCGGTCGGCGATCTCGGCGTACGACGCCTGCGCGTCGTCCTCGAGGGCGGAGAGAATCTGTTGTTCCGTCGACTGCGTACTCATTGCCACTACTTTCGCATCCGTGAAAAAATATCTTCCGAACCGTTAAAACGACAGTTGCCCCGCACGAACCGTCACAGGGACTGCTCCGAACGACTCCCGTCACCGGCCAGTTCGTCGCCCCTGTCGCTGTATTTCTGGCGGCCCACGGCGTCGCTCCCGACCCCGTTGAGCAGGGCGAGTTCGAGTTCGTCGGGGCTCTCGTAGGTCTCCCTGCCCGACGTCTCGAGGATGCGCTGCAGCGACTCGGACCCGTCCGGATAGCCGACCTCTGCGTCGCCGTGTGACTCGATGAGCGCCTCGGTGGTAGTCGGGAAGCGGTCGGCCTCGAACAGTTCGCCGAGCGCGCCGAGTTCGAGGGAACTCGTGCGAGTGACGTCGCCGTCGATCCGGTCCATGTGCACCCGACGCGACCGCCGGGAAAGAGGATTCGGCACAGAACCGGGCCACCTGGCGACCGAACCGTCGTCGGATACGAACGTCGGGCCCGGGCCGTCGGGGCTGCCGTCGATCAGGTGTGGTAGTCGAGCAGTTCGTCGGCGGCGCGCTCCCACTCGACGTCCTCGTCGTGGTATCGCTCCGCGAGCGGTTGCTCGGGCAGTTCGCCGATGGCCTGCTTCTCCTCGCCGTAGGAGGGACGGTCCGGATCGTGGTAGAACCGACCCGTCAGGACCTCCCCCTCCCAGAGCCGGGACTCGACCTCGTACATCATGTCGCCGGCCTCCCGCCGGTCCGTGACGTCGAAGTCGAACTCCTCGTCGTCCTGGACGTCCGTGTAGGGGACGTACTGCTTTGCGTCCTTGTTCCAGGTGGGACACTGGGTCAGGAAGTCCACGTGGGCGAACCCGTCGTGTTCGATCGCCTCGACGACGATCTCCTTTGCCTGTTTGGGGTTGACTGCGGCCGTCCGCGCGATGTAGGAGGCCCCCGACGCGAGGCTCAGGGAGAGGGGCCGGACGGGCGCTTTCGCGCTCCCGTGTGGCTGGGTCTTGGACTTGTGACCCTTCGGGCTGGTCGGCGACGTCTGGCCCTTCGTCAGCCCGAAGATTTCGTTGTTGAAGACGATGTAGGTCATGTCGTGGTTCTCGCGGGCTGTGTGCATGAAGTGGTTGCCACCGATGCCGTAGCCGTCGCCGTCACCGCCCGCCGCGATCACCTCGAGGCCGGGGTTCGCCAGCTTTGCCGCCCGGGCGACGGGCAGCGACCGGCCGTGGATCGAGTGGAAGCCGTAGCTCTCGAAGTAACTCGAGAGCTTGCCCGAGCAGCCGATGCCGGTGACGAGCATGACCTCGTCCGGAGACCGGCCGACCTCGGGCATGGCCCCCTTCAGCGCCTTGAGGACGCTGAAGTCGCCACATCCCGGACACCAGGTCGCCTGTGGCTCGATACCGGGCGTGAAGTCGTCGCTCTCTCGCTCGCGGTCCTCGCCGATCGCAGTGAATGCACTCATGGTCTAGTCACCTGCCGCGGGAACGTACTTGACGTTCGCAGCGGCCGGCTGGCCGCCGTCGACGCTCGAGGTGAACCCCTCGACGATCTCGCCTGGTTCGAAGGGCTCGCCGTCGTACTTCAGGAGGCTCGACAGCTTCGGCCCGTACTGGCCGAGTTCCTTCTGGGTCAGGCCGCGGAACTGTCCGGTCGCGTTCATCTCGACGACGACGCACTCGTCGACGCTCCGGAGGAACTCGCCGACCTCCGCCTCGGGGTAGGGCATCATGTCGCTGACGCCCAGGGCCGTGACGGCCCGGCCCGACTCGTTCAGGCGGTCGACGGCCTCGAAGACGGTGTCCTGCTGGCTGCCCCAGGTGAGGATCCCCATGTTCGCGTCGCTCGGCCCGTGGAAGGTCTGGTGGGACGTCTCGCGACCGTCGAGTTCCGCGCGGATCGACGACAGCTTGCGCCGCCGGCGGTCCATCTGTGCCGCCCGGTTGTCGGGGTCCTCGCTGATGTGGCCGGTCGGATGGTGTTCGTTGCCCGAAGCCAGGAAGCGCCCGCCGGACTGTCCGGGGATCGACCGGGGGCTGACGCCGTTCTCGGGGTCGTGCTGGTAGCGCAGGAACTTCCCGGACTCGTGGTGGGCCGCCTCGCTGATCTCCTCCTCGGAGAGGGTCGCGCCCAGCGACGGGTCGGGCTCGCGGTCGAAGAAGCTCTCGGAGACGGTCCGCATCTCCCCGCCGAGCTTCTGGTCGTACAGCAAGATCGCCGGGAGCTGGTAGTCGTAGGCCATCTCGAAGGCCGCTCGCGTCTGTTCGTAGGCCTCGCGCTGGTTCCCCGGCGCGAAGACGACCCGGGTGGAGTCGCCCTGGCTCGTGTAGAGGACGTGTTCCAGGTCGGCCTGTTCCGGCTTGGTCGGCATCCCCGTCGACGGCCCGGCGCGCATCGCTTCGAGGAGCACGACCGGCGTTTCGGTCATCTCGGCGAGCCCGAGCGGTTCGCTCATCAGGGCGAATCCGCCGCCCGAGGAGCCCGACATGGCCTTCACGCCCGCGTGTGACGCACCGATGGCGAGTGAGGCGGCCGCGATCTCGTCTTCGACCTGCTCCGAGACGCCGCCGAAGGCGGGGAAGTGCTGGGAACAGATCGTGTACGCGTCCGTCCAGGGCGTCATCGGATAACCGGAGATGAACCGACAGCCCGCGTCGATGGCGCCGTAGGCGATGCAGTGACTCCCGGAGACCAGTGCCTGGTCCTCCTCGTGGCTCCCCTCTGGGACGCGCACGTCGTGGTCCGCGTCGAAGTCACTGGCCATCTCGTAGGCCGCATCGAGGATCTCGAGGTTCGCCTCCATCATCTCGCCGTCCATCACCTCCCGGATGAGGTCCTCGAAGTACGAGACGTCCTGGCCGATCAGCGCCGCCGTCACGCCGACGCCGGCGGTGTTCCGCATGACCTCCCGGCCGTGCTCGCGGGCCAGTTCCCGGAGATTCACCGGGAAGACGTGCCAGTCGTTTTCCTCGGCCCGGGCCTCCAGGTCGAGTTCCGCGACGAGGTCCTCGTCGATCAGGCCCGTGTCGTAGACCACGATCCCACCCTCGTTGAGGTCCGCGAGGTTCTCCGAGAGCGGCTTGAGTTCCTCGACGCCGTAGATGCTCTCCTCGTTCGGGTTGCGGGCGAAGCTGTCGCCGAGCGCGAGGAGGAAGTTGAACCCGTCACCGCGGGACTCCACCGGCTCGTCGCTCGCCCGTACCTCGACGTACGTGTGTCCGCCTCTGATCCGTGACGGGTAGTGCCGGTGTGTGAACACGTGCAGGCCGGCGCGCATGAGCGCCTTGGCGAAGTTCTGGCTCGTCGAGTCGATCCCGTCGCCAGAGCCACCGGCGATCCGCCACATCAACGTATCGTTTGTCATAGTGGTCCCTGGCCCCCTGCGGGTGCCATGGAGTAACACAAGTCCGGTTCCGACTAAAGACTTGTCATCCCTTAATGGTATATTAATGATGATCGTTACCACCCGACACCACCGATAACGTGGCCAGAGGGGCGATAGTGCCAGAATTCGCCCGTCGTCGATCGCAGAAACGCCGGTATTAATTGTGATATATCTTCGAGAGGTATCGGGCTAGCGCGGGGCCTGGCCGTAGATGAGGTCGCGCTGGACCGGATTGGCCCCCTCGTAGACCACCGGGATGCGCACGTCCCGATAGATCCGCGAGATGCGCCGTTCCGCGAGGACAGAGCGGCCGCCGTGGAGTTGCATCGCCGTCTCCGCGCAGTCTGCGGCGGCCTCCGTGCCCGCCGTCTTCGCGAGTGCCGCCCAGTAGCCCGGATCCTCGTCGGCTTCGACACGGTCCGCCGCCCGCCAGACCAGGGCGCGGGCGGCCTCGAAGTCGAGGCGCATGTCCGCGAGGTCGTGTTTGACCGACTGGAACTCGCTGATCGGCTGGCCCCAGGCCTCGCGGTCGTGGACGAAGGCCCAGGCCTCCTCGATCGCGGCGGCCGCCAGGCCGAGGCCGTGGCCGCCCACGACGACGCGACCGTGGTTGAAGAAGTCCGCGAGGGCGAGAAAGCCCGCCCCCTCCTCGCCGATCAGGTGGTCGGCGGGGATCCGGCAGTCCTCGAAGGTGACGTGGGCCTGCTTGGAGGCGCGCATGGCGATCTTCTCGGGGATGTGCTCGGCGTGGTAGCCGTCGGCGTCCGTCGGGACGACGAACAGCGAGTAGTTGCCGTAGGGGTTCTCCGGGTCGTCGCCGGTCTTCGCGTAGACGGTGAGCCAGTCGGCCTCGACGCCGTTGCCGATCCAGTACTTCTCGCCGTTCAGCACCCACTCGTCGCCCTCGCGCTCGGCCGTGGTCGTCATGCCGGCCAGGTTGCTCCCGGTCTCGGGCTCCGAGACGGCCAGTCCCGTGAGCTGGTCGTTGTTCGCCACGGGCGGGAGGTACTCCGCTTTGAGGTCCTCGTCGCCGTATTCGACGAGGATCTCCGCGCCGAAGCTGGCGAGCTGGAGGGTCAGCGCGATCCCGGCGTCGGCGCGGTACAGTTCCTCGGCCATCCCGAGGACTTCCTGCAGGGAGAGCCCGCGCCCGCCGTACTCCTCGGGCAGGTCCTGGGCGACGAGGCCAGCGTCCATCCCGGCTTCCAGCACCTCCCAGGGGTACTCGCCGGACTCGTAGTACTCGGCGGCCACCGGCGCGACGTGCTCCTCGGCGAAGGCCCGCGCCTCGGCTTTCACCGCGCGGGCGTGTTCCGGCACGATCGACTCGTCGAACAGGTCCATGTCCGGCCAGACGGCGGCCCGCCACAAATACGGCCCGGAACCCGAACTCCGTGCGGGCCCCGATGTCGGGCCGTCGGGTGGCCGGTCTCAGACCTCGATCTCCTGCATCAGCCCGACCAGTTCGGCCAGTTCGGGGAAGGTGTAGACCGTGACGTCGACGTTGGAGTCGAGTGCGTGCACGCGCGAGTCGAACATGAGAGCCATCTCGTCGTCCCGGTCGCCGACGAGGTCGTCGATCATCCCGCTGCCGGGCCCGTAGGTGAACGTCGGCGTCCCCATGTCGATGGTCGTCCGGAGGACGTTCGCCCAGCCGTCGATGAAGCCGCTGGTCATGATGTTCCCGATCTCCTGGATCGCCGAGCGCTCCATGTCCGTGAAGGCACCGCCCTCGGCGACCTCGTCGTCCATGTCTCCCACCATGCCCCGGGCGAGTTCCTTCGCGCTGCTGGCCTCGAAGAGAAAGAGGACGTGGCCGTAGGGGGGTTCGGTCAGTTCGACGCTGATGCCGATCTGCTTGTCGTCGCCCACGTGGGTCTTGATGTCGGGAATCTCGATGAAGTTGATCTTCGTGATCTCCATCTCCGTGTCCATCCCCGTCATCTGGCCGAGGTGACTCGCCACCGTGTTGCCACCCTCCTTTGCCATCCGATTGAACAACCCGAGCTTCCGGATGTCGATCTTCAAACTCATGTCTACGAGTAGTCGTTGCTCGGCGTTCCCGGCCGACGCACATAGTTCGATCCCCGCAGTTTTCACGGGCGAGAATTGGCGACGGCGCGGCTACCGGCGCACCGAGACGCACACGCCCTCGCCGAGTGGCAACAGCGCGCTCGTGAAGTCGTCGTCCTCGCGAACGCGGGCGAGGTACGCGCCGATCCCCCTGCTCGCGTCCGTGGCCTCGGGCCGCTGCTCCCCGGCGAGCACGGCGCGGACGTCTGCCGCGTCGACGTGGCCGGCCGTGACGGCGTTGTCGGCCAGGACGACGCCCCCGCTGGCAACTTTCGGCCGGACCGCGTCGAAGGCCGCACGGTACCGGTCCTTCTCGTTGTCGATCACCACGAGGTCGAAGGGGCCGTCGACGCGGTCGACCGTCTCGAGGGCGTCGCCGTGGACGAACCTGGCTCGTTGCGCGAGGCCAGCGGACGCGAAGTACTCCGTGGCCAGGTCGAGTTCGTCCTCGTCGACCTCGGTGAGGACGACTTCACCGTCGGTCGGCAGTTCGCGGGCGATCCAGTACGCGGAGTAGCCGAAGCCGGACCCGAACTCGAAGGCCCGCTCGGCGTCGACGAGACGAGCCAGCAGTGCCAGCCAGCCCCCGACAGTCGGACCGACGTGTGGAAAGCCCTCGCGCTCGGCCCGGTCGTGCATCTCTTCGAGAACCGCGTCCGGTTCGGGGCCGAGTGCCTCGGCGATGGCGGCGACGTCCTCGGAGACGATCGAGGGAGTCATGCCCGATGCTTCGGGTGGGAACCTGATATAGCTCGTCCCGCAGCCGGCAGCGACCGTCGGCCACCGGTCACACCGGACGCGATTGGGTGGGGCGCTTTTCCCCGAGGGGCTCGAACCTCACTCCATGCCCCTGAAAGCCTCCGGGCCGTCCGGCGAGTGGGAGACGATCGACCGCGTCGACGGCGGCGTCGGCTGGCTCGCCCACCCCGCCGAGGACATGCTACGTGCGAGCCACGCGATCGTCGAGGACGGCGACGTCTGGCTGATCGACCCGCTGGACGCCCCCGAGATCGACGACCTCCTCGACGATCTCGGCACCGTCGCGGGCGTCGTCCTCCTGCTCGACCGACACACGCGCGACGCCGACGGCCTCGCCAGGCGCCACGACGTCCCCGTCTATTTGCCCGGGCCACTCCACGGCGTCGCGGCGGATCTCGACGCCCCCGTCGAGCGGTTCCGCCACGACCTCGAGGACACCAGCTACGCCGCCCACGCGCTGGTCGACCGCTGGGGCTGGCACGAGGCGGCTCTCTACAGCGACGAGACGGGCGTCCTCGTCGTTCCGGAGGCGCTGGGAACGGCCGACTACTTTCGGGTCGACGACGAGCGCGTGGGCGTCCACCCGGCGCTCCGTGCGTTCCCGCCACGGTCGCTCGCGCGACTCGCCCCGGACCACCTGCTCGTGGGACACGGCAGGGGACTGCACGAGGGCGTCCCAGCAGCGATTCGGGACGCCGTTGACGGCTCCCGCCGTCGGATGCCCGCGCTCTACTGGAAGGCCCTCACGTCCCTGATCGGCTGAGACGGGACTCGTGGCCGTCGGGACCATCCGCGCGTCTAAGTGCGGCGCGCCCCAAGCTGGGGCCGTGATCTACCTGACCGCCGGGTTACAGTCCACGCTGCTGCGACTCGCCCGCGAGCGCGAACCCGAGTCCGTGACCATCGCGCTCGACGTGACGGCGGCAGGGGACCTCCCGGCTCCCGTCGACGGGGACGGCGACGCCCTCGATCCGGAGACGCCCGTCTTCACGCACTTCTACCTCCCCCGGGACGCCGACTCGGTCTCCGCGGTCTTCGGGCTGGACCTCGGCACCCCCGTCGGCCAGACCCAGGGACGGTTCGTCTCACACCCGCACGGCGACCTGTCCGTCTCGACGACCGACGACCTCCACGCGGTCGTCTTCGTGGCCGTTCCGCCCTGGGACGAGGCGTCGCTCGCGGCCTTCGATCGCCGTGGTCGCCGCCGGTCGCTGTCCGTCCTCGACGTGGAACCGCCGGCGGAGTCCGGCGCGCTGTAGGTCAGTCGAGGTAGCCCAGGTCCTGGAGCTGTTCTGCGATCTCGGAGAACTCCGCCTCGGTGAGTTCCCCGCGTTGCTGGTGCTGGATGACGATGCTCCGCAGGAGAAAGCGGACGAGGTCGCTCGTCGAGGAGAAGCTCGTCCCCTCGATGGTGTCCTCGACCCGCTCGGCGAGGTCCTTCGGGATCGAGACCGTCGTGTACTCGGTCATGGGAGACCGGATGGCACCCCGGCGGATAGGCGTTGTGTGACGCGTTGGCGGTCCGGCCTCACCCCAGGGCCAGCGGAACGAGCAAGACCCCCATCAGGGTCGCCCGCCGCGCGCCGAACCTCGCCGGAACGAGTCCGGCGACGGTGCTCCCGAGGAAGGCAGCCAGGCCCGCGAGGCCGGTGAACAGAGCCACCAGCACCACGAGAAACGCCAGCACCGCGACGGAGACGGCCGCGTTGTCCCGCCGGCCGACCCACGCCAGGTACCGATCGCCGACGACCACCACGAGGACGAAGCCTGCCGCGGCGGCCACGGCCACGCTGGCGAGGAGGAGCGGCAGGTCGAGGGGCACCCCCGCGTCCTGCATCGCCACGAGGACGCCCGTCCGCGGACTCCCGAGCGCGACCAACGCGAACAGCGCGAAGACGGCGTTACTGGTGTTGACGCCGCTCGTCGCGACGACGAACGCCCGCGGCCCGCGTCGGGGCGAGGCCACGAGCGCACCCGTCGCCGCGATGGCACTGGAGATGCCCGGGAGGAAGCCGACGACCGCACCCGAGAGAGTGCCCAGGAGGGCAACGCCCCCGACCGCCCGCCGGGATTCGGTGACCGCGGCGTCGGCCTGCGGGGGCACGCCGTCGCCGCTCAGTGCCTCCAGGAGGATCGGCGCGCCGAACAGGCCCGTGAACAGCGGCATGAGCATGCCACCCGCGTCGACGAGGCCGCCGGTCGGATAGTCCAGGGCGAGGATGCCGAGTGCCCCCGACCCCGCGACGGCCAGTGTGGCACCCAGTCGCGACCTGGCCGTGGGTTCGGTCGTGATCAACAGGACGACCACGGCCGTGAGGACCACCGTCAGGTGCGCCTCGATGGTCGGATAGGCCCACCGCATCAGCTCGGTGACCGGAACCGCTAGCGGCACCGCGAGGGCGATGGCGAGCCCGCTCCCGAGTGCGGACAGCCTGAGTGCTTCGCGGCCACGCCCCTGGAGGACGAGCCGGTGGCCCGGGAGCGCGCTCGGGGCCATGGCCGGGTCGGGCACCCCCAGCGCGAGGGCCGGGACCACGTCGAGGAAGGTATGGACGACCCCGGCCGCGAGCATGGCCGCGCCGAGCAGTCGCGGCGGGCCGGGGACCGTCGAGGCCAGTGCCGCGAGCAGGAGCGCGAAGGTGTTGGCGTGGAGCCCGGGCGTCAGTCCGCTGACCGTCCCGAGCGCGACGCCACCGGCCACGAAGGCACACGTGGCGGCCGTGGTTTCGGGTCGCACGACCACCTCCACGCCAGCGAGGGACATCGCGGAGGACTGGGCCCGGCATCTGATATGAAGCTACGCGTTGATCACGACGGGACGCCGCGACGCAGACCTCGGTGCTGCCGCTGGGGACTGGCGAAAGATTGGAAAAGTGGATGGGACGTCCGTCAGCCGAACAGCTCGCCGAGGCCCTCGCCGCTTGCCTCCTCGTCCTCGTCGTCCTCGTCGTCTGCGTCGTCGGCCGCCTCGGCCTCGTCGTCGCCCTCGTCCTCGTCGGCGGACTCGTCGTCGCCGGCCGCGGGGGCGCCACCGGCGCCGCCCGTCGTCGCGGGCACCGCGGTGGCCTCCTCGACGGCGTCGTCGATGTCGACGTCCTCGAGGGCCGCGACGAGTGCCTTGACGCGGGACTCCTCGACGTCGACGCCCGCCGCGTCGAGGACGTCCGTCAGGTTCGCTTCGTTGATCTCTTCGCCCGATTCGTTCAGGATGAGTGCTGCGTATACGTACTCCATTGTTGTTATCCGAACATGTCGCCGAGCGCTTCGCCGCCGTCGCCGCCGTCTTCGTCGTCGGCGTCCGCCTCGTCGGCGTCGGCGTCCTCGGCCTCCTCCGTGTCTTGGTCGTCGTCCTGTTCGTCCGCGGTCTCAGCCTCGGCCGGCTGCTGGGGCGTCTCGGCGACGTCCTGGAGCTCTTCGGGGAGCGCCTCCTCGTCGTCGATCAGCCCGGCGAGCGCGCGGACCTGGGCGTCTGCCTTCCCGATCAGGTCGGGCATGACGTCCGGGTCCTCGATGCTCGCGTGGATGGCCAGGTTCTTGCCCTCGCCGCTGGCTTTGGCCAGGAGCGCGGGCATGGTCGCCGTCGTCGGGACCGTCGCGTTGATCGCGAGGTTCCGGGCGCGACCGGCAGCCGCCTGGACGTCCGTCCGGTACTCCTCGACGTCGAGCGCGAGGTCCTCCGGCTCGAAGACGACGCCGTCGGCGAAGACGGCGCGCAGGTCCAGTCCCACTTCCTTCGGCTCGATGCCGAGTTCCGTGAGGACGTTCGCCAGGTCGGCCGACACCGTCTCGCCGGCCTCGAGGACCGTCGAGTCCTCGGTGACCTTGATCGAGCCCTCGTCGATGCGGGCCGCGGCGCCGACTGACTGCAGTTCGCCGACGAACGGCCCCGGGTCGACGCCCGTGTCGCCCTCGGGGACGACGACGTCGTTGGGCGCGACCTCCCCGGCGTTGATCGGCGCCGAGGTCTTGGACGCCTCCAACTGCTGGAACAGCGAGAACGGGTTCTCGTCCGTTCCGACCAGGCCGACCTGGCCGGTGACGAGCTCCGTCAGCTGCTCTGCGCCCTCGTCGACCTCCTCCAGGGCGCGGACAAGCAGCGTGTTCCGCGAGACGCGCAGTTGGGCGGTCCCGTGGAGGTTTCGTCGCATGTCCTGGAGCTGGCGGCTCGGGATGCCGGTAATGTCCACGACGCCGACGCTGTCGTAGGACTCGAGCAGGGCGACGATGTCGTCGACCTCCTCGCGCTTCCACTGCGGGATCGTCTCGGTCTTGCGTTCTGCGCTCATTAGACGACCTCCACGGCGGGGCCCATCGTCGTCTTGACGTAGACGCCGTCGATGTTCAGCGGCCCCTTCTCCAGGTCGGCGTGCAGCCGCCGGAGGATGACGTCGATGTTGTCGGCGATGTCCTCCGCGGACATGTCCTCCGCGCCGACGCGCGTGTGGAAGGTCCGCCGGTCGCCGCTCCGGAGCTGGACGGTGTTTTTCAGTCGCTCGATCATCTCGACCACGTCGTCGTCGGGGCTGATCGGATCGGGCATCTTCCCCCGGGGACCTAGTACGGTCCCGAGGTACCGCCCGATGTCCTGCATCAGCCGCTCCTCCGCGAGGAAGAAGTCCGCCTCGTCCGCGAGGTCCTTCGCCTCGTTGTCGTCGTCGCCGAGCTCGGCGAGCTCGTCGGCGTCGAGAACTTGGTCTGCGACCTCGTCGGCACGAACGGCGGTCTCGCCCTCCGCGAAGACGACGATGGTGGTCTCCTGGCCGGTTCCGGCCGGGAGAACCACGCTCTCGTCGACGCGGTTCGAGGGGTCGTCGAGGTCAAGATCGCGCAGATTGATCGCGACGTCGACCGTCTCGCGGAAGTTCCGCTCGGGTCGATCGTCGAGTGCGCGAGTGACTGCTGCTTCGATTTCCTGATCTGCCATCGTTCACCTCCGTAGTGCGCCACGTGGCTCCTACGGGTCAGTGAAACAGGCCGAGGCCTGTCTCGTCCGGGGAGTGGTCGATGCTGCACTTAAAACCGTCGAACGCGGGACTCGGCCGGTCTCCGCCACGGCGGCGGCCGCCGAACCACGGCCGGTTCTCAGGAATTGCTCTCGGTGGGCCACCTATATACGTTGCGCTGACCATCCGCCGACAGATGCGCCTCCGCACGGCCCTCCTCGGGGTCCTGGTGATCGTCGCCCTCCTGCTGTCCGGGACGGTCTACGCGGGCTTCGAACTCCACAAGGAGGCGGTCGTCGAATCGGAACAGCGCAACCTCGACGCCACGGTCGAGTCGCAGGCGCGGAACCTGGCGACGCGCATGGAGGAGAAAGAGGCGATCGTCGGGCTCGCGGCGTCGAACCCGGACGTGATGACCGGGGGCGACTCGTGGCGGTCGGAGCGGGTCCTCCGTCGGTTCGTCGACCAGACCGCCTTCGACGGGGCGTCGATCATCGACGCGGACGGCGTCATGGTCGAGATCGTGGCTCGGAACCTCTCGAGCGACCAGCGACGCGAGCTGATCGGTTCGGAGTTCGGAGACCGGGCCTACGTGCAGCGGGCGCTAGCCGGCGAGACCTACGTCGGCGAGCCGATCACGGCAGACAGCGGCAACGCCATCGTTCCGATCAGCGTGCCCATCCGACGCAACGGCCGGACCGTCGGCGCGTTCACCAGCACGATCCACCTCCGCCAGACGGGCATCTTCGACGACATGGAGGCGAACCTCGCGAGCGGGCAAACGCTGTCGATCAGCTACGGCGAGACACCGGTGTACCGATCAGCACAGGCACCGGAGGACTCGCTCACCGCAACCGGTGGCGTGGCGGACTCGCCCTGGCGCGTCACGGTCGAGGAGGACCGCAGCCAACTGGACGACGCCTTGCGTTTCGCTACCGGGATCCAGTTCGGCGCGGTCGGGGTCGCCGTCCTCACGATCATGGGGCTCGGGCTGTGGGTCTTCCGCTCGACCGTCGCCAACCTTCGGACCCTGATCGACGGGCTCGGGGACCTCGAACGTGGTCACTACGGGCGGCGCGTCGACCTCGGCCGGACGGACGAGTGGCAGCGGATCGCCTCCCAGTTTGGCTCCCTGGCCGACACGCTCGACCAGCGCGAGTCCCAGCTCCGGGTGCTCAACCGCGTCCTCCGGCACAACCTCCGCAACGACATGAGCGTCGTCATCGCCCACGCCGAGCTGCTCCGCGAGGAGGGCACGGCACGGCCAGAGCGCGTCGAAACGATCCGCCAGACCGCCCACGACCTCGTGCAGACGAGCGACCACGCCAGGGCGATCTACGAGGAACTGCTCGGCGACGGCCCGGCCGACCGCCGGCCCGTCGACCTCGTTGCGGTCGTCGAGACCGCGGTCGGGCCGCTCCGCGAGGACTTCCCGGAGAGTCGTATCGAGACTGACCTGCCGGCCTCGGCCTGGGTCATGGACGGTGACGCCGTGCCCGTGATCGTCGAAGAACTGGGACGGAACGCGCTCGCACACAACGACCGTCCGGCGTCCGACCGCGAACTCTCGATCGCGGTCGAGTCGGCGCCTGACCGGATCCGGCTCGTCGTCCGCGACAACGGCCCGGGCTTGCCAGACGTGGAGGCGGAACTCCTGACCGGCGACCTCGAGGAGACGGACATCGAACACGGGAGCGGCCTCGGCCTCTGGGTGGTCAGCTGGCTCGTGGCCCGTCTGGGCGGCGACGTCTCGTTAGAACAGTCGACCGACCACGGAAGCACCGTCACCGTGGCGTTCCCGCCGGCGGACGGCGACGCGAACGAGGACGCCGCCGACGCGTGAGGGAGTCGTCGTCCGTTCGGCAGCCCATTGGCTCGGCAGTGACACGGGGACCGTGAGAACGTCGATTCCGACCCGACTAGGCCGTCGCTTCCGCGGCGAACCGGTCGTCGTACTCGCCGGCGTCGATCTTTGCTTTGAACTCGCGGGGGTTCTCGCCCTCGATGGTGACGCCGAGGCTGGTGCAGGTCCCGACGACCTCCTTGGCGGCGTTCTTGAGGTCGTAGGACAGCAGGTCGGTCTGCTTTTGCTCGGCGATCTGTTTGACCTGGTCGACGGAGAGGTCCGCGACGAAGTCCTCCTGTGGCTCGCCGCTGCCCGTCTCGAACCCGGCTTCGTCCTTGATGAGTTCGGCCGTCGGCGGGACGCCGACTTCGATCTCGAAGGAGCCGTCCTCCTCGTAGGTGACCGTCACCGGCACTTCGGTGCCCTCGAAGGCTGCGGTCTCGTCGTTGATCTGCTGGACGACTGCCTGGACGTCGACCGGCGTCGGGCCGAGTTCCGGTCCGAGCGGCGGGCCCGGATCCACCTGGCCGCCGGGGACCAGGACTTCGATCGTGTCTGCCATACAGGGACAGTCCGCTGGCGCGGTGTTAAGGGTTGCTTTTTGGCCGAATCGACGGCTCGGGCGTCCCCGAGGCCGCCTACCCCCTCCCCAGCGGCCGAGCGTGGTCGGTGGGCCTGTCAGGCCACGGAGACCCCGCGGCGGGCGAGAAAGGCCCCGACCTCCTTGATGACGACCGGGCTGCCGATGAGGCGGACCTCGCCGTCGGCGTGGTGGACCGTCACCTGGAAGCGGTCGGCCAGTTCCGCCTCGACGCCCTCGATGGTGCTCGGCGGCAACCGGATCTGCGTGCTGTCACGCAGTCTGGCGGGGTCCGACATTACGTAAGAATAATCGTGTATGTTCGTATGAATTTATCGAAGCACGCTCGCCCGGCCCCGGACGAAAGCCCTTTTGCCCGACCGGGGCCGACCTCGGGGTGATGGGGATCGAGGAGGAGATCGAGGAGATCCAGGAGGAGATCCGCGAGACTCCCTACAACAAGTCCACCGAGGCACACATCGGCCGGCTGAAGGCCAAGCTCGCCGAGCTGAAGGAAAAACGCGAGGCCCAGCAGGCCGGGTCCGGTGGCGGCCCGGGCTACGCCGTCGAGAAGACCGGCGACGCTACGGTGGCCCTCGTCGGCTTTCCAAGCGTCGGGAAGTCCACCCTCCTCAACGCCCTCACGAACGCCGACAGCGAGGTCGGCGCCTACGAATTCACGACCCTCGACGTCAACCCCGGAATGCTCCAGTACCGTGGCGCCAACATCCAGCTCCTCGACGTTCCGGGACTGATCGAAGGTGCGGCCGGCGGCCGCGGCGGCGGCAAGGAAGTCCTCTCCGTCGTCCGGACGGCGGACCTGGTGGTCTTCGTCCTCTCGGTCTTCGAGATCGACCAGTACGAGCGCCTCCACCAGGAGCTGTACAAGAACGGCATCCGCCTCGACACGGAGCCGCCCAGAGTCTCCGTCCGGACGAAGGCCAAGGACGGCATCTCCGTGACGGCGAGCGTCGATCTCGACCTGGACGAGGAGACGATCGCGGGCGTCCTCCGCGAACACGGGTACGTCAACGCCGACGTGACGATCGGCGAGCAGGTCGACATCGACGAACTCGTCGACGGCGTGATGGACGACCGGGTCTACCTGCCGTCGGTCGTCGCCGTCAACAAGGCCGACCTCATCGAACCCGACTACAAGGAAACCGTCGACGCCGACCTCGAGGCCCACGACGTCGACCCGGACGAGGCGATATTCATCAGCGCCGAGGCCGAGAAGGGGCTCGACGCGCTCCGCGATCGGATCTGGGACGAACTCGGGCTGATCCGGATCTACATGGACAAGCCAGGTCGGGGCGTCGACTACGAGGAGCCACTCGTCCTCCGCGAGGGCGACACCGTCGGCGACGCCTGCGAAAAACTGGGCGGGTCCTTCGACGAGCGCTTCCGCTTCGCGCGCGTCTCCGGCCCGAGCGCCAAGCACGACGAACAGCAGGTCGGCCGCGACCACGAACTCGCCGACGAGGACGTGCTCCGAATCGTCGCCAGGAAGTGACGACGGCATGGAGGGTCTCCGTCGACTCCTCGCGATACTCGCCGTCGGCGTCGTCCCCTGGACCGTCGTGTTCGTCGGTGGAGACGCCACCCTCGTCCTCTCGATCGGCCTCCTGGATCCGACAACCCTGACGCTCACCGACGTGTACGCCTACACGTTCGTCCACACGCGCGGCCTGCCCGCGTCGCTGTTCGCCTGGCCGCTCGGCGCGGCCCTCTACCTGCTCGCGCTCGGGAGCGCGCTCCTCGGAACCGCCACCGGCCACGAGGACCGCCGCGTGACCGCGGGACTGCTCGTGCTCGTGGCCCTCACCCAGCTGACGGTCGCCTGGGGCCTGACCACCCGACTCGGCACCGTGGCGGTTCCCCTCGGGAGCGTCGCGGCGCTCGCGGTCGTGGCCCTCATGGAGTGGCCCGCAATCCGTGGCTCCGTCCTCCCGGCGAGTCGGTGAGCCACCCTTTGGCCTGAGGGCCTTCATCCCCACTTCCCCTCCCTCACGCGCTCGCGGGCAGGGGCTCGCGGGCCCTCCGCCCCGACACCAGGTGGTCGAAAGTCATAACCCCGGAGGGGGTTACGGGTGGAACATGAGCACACCGCCGGGGGAGTACTACACGCAGGAACGCTGGCAGAACTGGCTCGGCCGCATCCGCGAGGAGGAGGTCGATCCGGAGGACGAGGACTCGGCGCGCCTGCTGCTCAACCTCCAGGACGACACCGCCATCGCCGTGGCGAAGATCATCACCGACTACGACGACGGCGAACTCGACGAGGAGACCGCCCTCCAGGAACTGACCGACATCGAGGAGATCGTCCTCCCCGAGGTCGAGATCGAAGACGAGGAGAAGGCGATGCTCCTCGACGGCGTCCAGCGCTCGCTGATGTGCGTCCTCTACGCCGGCCAGGAGTACGTCGCCGGCGGCGCCGCCGACGAGGGGGCCGTCGCGGAGTACGTCGAAGCCGCCGCCGACGCCGAGGCCGAAGAGGACCTCGACGCCGCGCTGGGCTACTGCGTCCAAGCGGGGACGCTCATCATCGACGGCGACGAACTCGACATGGGCCTGGTGGAAGACCTGGAGTTCGGCTTCGTCGCCGAGTGGGTCAACGGTCTCGACAGCCTCCAGACCGCGCTGGCCGACCCCGAGGTCGTCGAAGAAGAGGACGAGGACTAGCGGGTTCGCCACTGGACACCGGCGGGCAGGTTTTTAAGCGGGGCGTCGAAAGGGCCACTCAATGTCGCTTCGGGACGACCGGCGGGGCCAGTCGATCCAGATCGGGGCCGTGTTGTTGTTTGGCGTGCTGATCATTCTCCTCGCGACCTACCAGGCCTTCGTCGTCCCGGACCAGAACCGCGAGGTCGAGGGCAACCACGTCGGGACCATCACCCAGCAGATGCAGGAGCTGCGCAACGCGATCGTGTCGATGCCCAGCACTGGCGGCGGCCAGTCCATCACGCTGACCCTGGGGGTGGAATACCCCTCCCGCGTAATCGCCTTGAATCCGCCGTCCCCGACGGGAACCGTTCGGACGCTCGGGACGACGGACGGCGGCGTAAACACGACCGTCGCCAACGCCGTCGCAACCGATGGCGAGGTCGACGACTACTGGACGGGGACGAACCGATCCGTCAATTCCGGTGGAATAGCGTATCGCCCGGGATATCACGAATATCAAAATCCTCCCACGGTCGTCTACGAGAACTCCCTGCTGTACCACGAGTTCGACAGTGGTAACCTCACACGTGCCGGACAGCGCCTGATCGACGGACGGCGTATCTCACTCGTCGCGGTCAACGGTTCGATGAACCGAGCAGCAAGTGGTTCTGTGGCGATGGACCTCCAGGACGTCAGTTCCTCCTCGCGACGGATTTCAGTCACGAACGAACCCGGGCAGAACGTGACACTCGACATTGCCAGTCGGTTCAACAGAAGCCAGTGGGAGAGCGAACTGGCTGCTACGGGAGACTACGACGATCCGGACGGGTACGTCGCCAAAGTAACGCAATCGGAGATTCCCGACTCGGAGTTCGATGTCGTGCACCTCCATCTGGAGCGAGATGAGACGTACGAACTCCGGATGGCGAAAGTCGGCGTGGGAACGGGTGTAGCGGCGGAAGAAGAAGTGTACATAACCGAAATCAGCGGCACAGGTGAAACAGTGCCACAAGGAGAAAACCTCACGCTCGTTGTTGAAGCGCGCGACAGATTCAACAATCCAGTTTCTGGTGTCGATGTCAACGCTACTGCTTCCAAGGGAATCGTTCAAGGAACTTCCACAACAGGGGAAGAGGGACAAGCAGAGTTCGAGTTTCGTGCACCATCAGGAACCGCAGGACCAGTCAAAATTAATTTCAGTCATACTTCGACACCTGGAAATGGATTCCAAGGGGATACTCCCGCTAACGTATCGACCTCCGTGACCGTAGAAGCCACCGGTGGAGGGGTCAGCGGCGATCTTCAGTACGACGGGGGGGCCGTAGCATATGATGGGCCCGACGCCGGAGCGGAACCAGGCGGTCTGAACATCACATACGAGAATACGCACGGGTCGACAGCCACGATAACCGACATCCAGGTCAAACCGCTCGACGAATCAATAGATGTCCTGTGGGACGACGCTTCCGGGACTGGAATTGGACGGAACGAGGTGTTCGTTGACGGTGACCAGAGTGATGGTTTCGTCGACTGGAGTGACTCGTCATTTTTCACCACAGCTGGAACTGAACTCCCTCAGGCTGTCAATCTCGACATCGGCGGTGATGTGAGAAACGGTGAGCCCCAGGTTTCCAGTGGGTCCACTGCTACGGTTTACCTCTATGAATTTTACACCTCCGATGACAGCAGTGCCAACGTCGACATGGACGGCGAATCGGTCGAGATGGTCGTTAGTTATCGACTTCCCAACGGACGTACCTTCCAGGTCAAAGATACAATAACGCCAACTGCAGGAGGTGGCAATGGTGGTGGGGGACAACCTGAATTTTCCAGCGTTTCGGCCGATAACCTCGATGCGAACGAGGCCGAAACGGATCAGGACCTCTCCTTTAGCCTAGATGGAGAGTTGCCTGCCGGCGAGACCGTAACCATCGATCTCAGTGACGCCCAAGGCTTTAATCCAAACGGTCAGACGCGCGTCAATTACCAAAGCTCCAGTGTTTCGGTATCGAGTGGTAGCGGATCGGTTCAGTTCACCACACAAAATAGCGACTCAGCAGTGATTACGTACACCGCCGGTCAAGGAGGTGATCCAGACGAATCGACTATCAACCTGAATATTAACGACATTACCACGGGGAATAACGGACAGCAGTCGGACCCATACGACGCCATATTCACTCGGAATGATGGCGGCTCTAGCACCACCACGTTCACAGTTGACTAATGAACAGGTATATGAGCGGTCAGTTGCCGCTTTCCCAAACACAATCCTCGCCATACACGGCAATGTCTGAGTTGCGCAACTTCGAGCGCCGTTCGCTACTCTAATCTAATGAGCAAGGCGAGTACCAAACGGAGCCGGAGCCAATCGGAAGTCGTCGGCGTCCTCCTGCTGACGAGCGTAATCGTCATTCTCGTTGGCATCGTCGGCCTCTTCGTGCTCTCAGGCCAGGACACGACCCGAGAGCCGGTCGCCGACATCGAGATCACTGCAAACGAGTCGGTCGTCTGGCTGACTCACAACGGCGGGGACGATCTCGTCGAATCCGACGTCAGGGTCACCTTCGGCCGTGGCGGAGATGGTGAGTGGTTGCTGGAAGAATTCGACGACGCGGACGGCAGCGCCGATCGGGGGCGCTTCGAGGGAGGCGACCGTCGTGTACAGAGCCACAGCGCGACAGGCGTCATCTCGGTGACTGTCGTCCACGTGCCGACCAATACGGTCCTGGCTCAGGATTTCCTTGACGTGCCCGGCGCGAGGCCGACGGCCACACCCGGGCCGACGCCATCGCCCACACCGACAACGCCCGAAACGGTCCGCTGGGAGAGCGCGGCCGACTGGGACGCCGCGACTAGCGAGAGCGGCGTTGTCCACGAGGACTACCCCGATCGCGACGCCGGTCGCGTGGAACTCGGCTATTCGAGCGGCGGGCCCATCGCCTTCTGGCCATTCGATGAGGACGGTGGGTCGACAGCCACTGACGTCACCGGTGAAAACGATGGCACCATCCAGGGGCCGGCTCTCGGCCAACCAGGCGTTCTCGGGACCACCAGCTACGACTTCGACGGGTCGGACGACTACGTGTCGGACGCGACAGACCTGACAGCCCTCCAAGAAACTGCATCCGTGTCTGCCTGGATACGAACCACACAGTCCGGCGACGACACGATGTGGCAGGCACCAGGCCTAACTGGCGTGGAGAGCAGTGGCGACGAGAACGACATCTTCTGGGGCTGGCTCGACGCCGACGGTCATATCGGAATGCAGACCGGCAACAACCCAGGAGCCCAGAGCACCACGTCAGTCAACGACGGAAACTGGCACCACGTCGTCCTGACTCGCGAGGCCGTGACGGGTGAGGTCGAAGTTTACATCGACGGCACGCTCGAAGACTCGGCGACCTCGCGGACAGGCGAGATTACGACTGACTTCGACAGTATCGGGCGAATCGAAGACACCGCCGGGTCGCCCGAGTACTTCGACGGTCGCATCGACGAGTTCCGCGTCTACGACCGCGTGCTCTCCGGGAGCGAGGTCTCCACCCTCTACGACACCGCCTCGACAGGCTCGCTCACGACCGGTGCCAAACTTTTCAGCGAGACCCGCGACGTGAACCAGCTCGAGTTGCGGAACCTGGACGTGTCACGGCCCAGCGACGTCACCGTGTACGTGGAGTCAGACCATAACGGCGACGGTACCTACGAAGTAGTCTCGGACCCAATCGCTCTCGACGGGAGTGCGACCTACGACGTGACCGGCCTCTCGACTGACAGCGACCGGTTCCGACTGGACATCGAGTTCGATAGTCCGGACGTCACACAGAGCCCGTCCGTCGATGGGGTCACGCTGTGGTCGGGCGGATAGTTCGACATCTGTCGACGTCTCGGTCGACACCCTCATATACCACCGCCGAACAGTCGGGAGCATGAGCCAGGTAGGTATCGACGGCATCGAGATCTGGACCGGCAAGTGCAAACTCGACCTCGCGGAGACCTTCGCCCCGGCCCAGGACGAGGACCCGGGGAAGTACACCAAGGGGCTCGGGCTGGCGGCCTCCTCGCTGCCGGACGCCTACGAGGACATCGTGACGATGGCGGCCAACGCCGCCCGGCGGCTGATGGAGCGCAAGGACCTGACGCCGGAGGACATCGGCCGGATCGACGTCGCCACCGAGAGCGCCTTCGACAACTCCAAGCCCGTCTCGACGTACGTCGCAGGCTGTCTCGAACAGGTCTACGACGGCGACTTCCACCACGCCAACAAGGGCGAGCGGAAGTTCGCCTGCATCTCCGGGACGCAGGCGCTCGACGACGCCTTCAACTGGATCGCCGCCGGGCGAAACCGCGGCCGGAAGGGGCTCGTCATCGCGACGGACACCGCACTCTACGCCCGCGACGATCCCGGCGAGGCGACACAGGGCGCGGGCGCCGTCGCCATGCTCATCGACGAGGACCCCGACGTCGTGACGTTCAGCCGCGAGCAGGGCTTCGGGAGTGCCGACGAGACTGACTTCCTCAAGCCGAACCAGCAGTTCCCGAGCGTCGACGGCAAGCGCTCGGTCCAGGTCTACCTCGCCCGGATGCGCGAAGCCGTGGTCGACTTCGAGAGCGCGGGCGGGGACACCCACCCCGACAACGCCCGGTTCGTGGCCTTCCACACGCCCTTCCCGGGCATGGTCAAGAAGGCCGCCGCCCTCGGGTATCGACACTGCATCCGCGACACCGAGATCGAGGACGAACTGTCCGGCGAGATCGGCCGCCAGCCACGGCGCGAGGCCTTCGACGACGACGAGGCCTACCTGGACGCCATCAGGGAGTACACGGACGACCTGACCGAGACCGAAACGTACCGCGAGTGGTACGGCCGGACGGTCGAGCCGACAATCGACATCTCCAGCCAGGTCGGCAACTGGTACACGGGGTCGGTCCACGTCGCGCGCGCGTCGGCGCTCGCTCACGCGCTCGAGGACGGCGTCGACATGGCAGGTGAGCGCCTGCTCGTGGGGTCCTACGGCAGCGGTGCGCAGGCTGAGTTCCACGCGGAGACCGTCCAGCCCGGGTGGGCCGACGAAATCTCGCAGTTGAACGTCGACGAGCAGATCGTCGCCCGGTACGGCCTCAGCTTTGAGGAGTACGAGGAGATCCACGACGTCCACAACCACGACGCCGAGGCGACGATCGAACGTCGGACCGAGCCGTCCGACGAGTTCGTCTTCGACGGCTGGGGCCCGATGGGCGAGCGCGAGTACACCTACGTCGCCTAGGGCGGCCCCGCTCCCGGCTCGAGCTCTGACGCCCAGCGTAGCTTTATGCCGTGGACGCAAGTGGACAGGACATGAACCGTTCCCGGGCCGGAGGGCTCGCGTTCCTGGTCGGGATACTGGGTGTGGCCGGCCTGGCGCTGTTGGCTCCCACGAGAGCCCGGGCGGGTCTGGCGACCCTCCAGGAACTGGCCAGTGCCGGGCTGGGCCGCGTGCCGGTCCCGGTCCTCGTCGCCCTGGTCCTCCTGCTCGCCGTCGTGCTGTGGTTCGTCGCCGTCCGGTACCTGCTCGGCCTCGCCTACCGACTCTGGCGGCGGTGTTCCGCCCGGGTCTACTGGGCCATGACGCTCGTCCTCCCCGAGTCGCCGCTGGTCAGGTTCGCCGCCGGCTCCATGGTCCTGATCGCCGCGATCGTCGTCATCGTCGGCGGGCTACCGGTGTTGCTCGACCTGACCGAGTCCGAGGAGGGGGCAGCGGCCTACGCCGACCGAATGGGCAGCCAGGCGATGAACGCCGAGTTCGGCGACATCGTCGACGGTGACACCGTCGGTGGCGAGCCTGCGTGCGACGGAGACGGTGGCTCCGCGGCCGTCGACGGGACGGACCGCGACCAGGACGGGATTCCGGACGCCTGGGAACGGGCCGGAGAGACCCCGGACGGTGCTGCCCTCCCCGGCGCCGACCCCGGCCGCAAGGATCTCTACGTCCAGGTGAACCACGGGTCGGGAACCGAGCCTCTCACCGCGGCGGAGCGACGCCAATTGCGGGCTACCTGGGCGCGGATGCCCGTCTCGAATCCCGACGGGTCTCGAGGGGTGAGCCTCCACCTGTCCGAGGTCGGCGGCGGTGACCTGGGCGAGGCCGCGACGATTTCCCGTCTCGAGGCCCGGAACACCTACTACACGGAGTCGCGCCTCGGCCCGCGCCAGTGTGTCTACCGGCAGGTCGTCTACGGAACGCTCGCGGTCGAGGACGTCGCGGGCGTCGCCTCCTCGCCCGGGTACGCCGCGTTCGTCGAGGGGACGCGCCAGCCGGACTACCCGGGGAACGTGAGCCTCCGGGTCGCGGTCACGAACCACGAACTGTTACACACCGCAGTCGGGACCGTCGACGGGCGATCCCACACGAGCGACGGCTGGCTGGCGTCCCCGCCAGCGAGCGAATCGCTCTCGCGGCCGACGGCACGGGACATGAACGAGACCGGCATCTACGGGCCGGCGACCTAGGGCAGCGATCGGTGGCCCTCGAGGAGCGCCTCGCGGTCGACGTCGGTTACGGCCAGGGAGAAGCCGTCGATTCTGGCCATGTCCGTCGCGTACTCCCACACGTCGTCCGGGACCAGCTCGTGGAGCACGACCGCGTTGGGCGTCGGGCTCATGACACGCTGGGCGACCAGCGGGGACTCGCCGCGCGTGACGTTCGTGAACACGAGTGCGCGGTTGGTGCTCCGGCCGTAGAGGTTGTAGAACTCGTCGCTGGAGAGCCGGCGGATGGCCTCGATGCTGTCGATCACGGTGTGGCCCGCGACGGTGTCCCGGTCGCCGGCGGCGATCTCCTCGGCCCCGATTGCCTCGTAGTAGCGATCCAGCGAGAGGTTCGCCTGGTACTCGCGCAGATCGAGGACCACCTCGCTGTCGAAGCCCGCCGAGAGGACCCGGGCGTGCTGCCGGATGTGCGTCCCCCCGCGGCGCTCGTCGACGGAGAGCAGGCCGCCGACGAGCCGCTTGATCACGCCGATACCGGGATTGTCGCGCCGGCCGCTCTCGTAGTCCGAAACGACCGAGGGGGAGACGTCGAGTTCCTCGGCCACGTCGGTCTGGGCGATCTCGAAGTCAGTCCGCCACTTCCGGAGGGTGGCCCCCGGGTCGTCGCTGAGGGCGATCTCTCCGGCCATCTTCTCGGCCAGCTCGTCGCGCGGGCCTCGCGTCATCGAGCGAGGAGTCGGCCGTCGGCGGGATAAGGCTACCGAAGGCACCATTCGACGGACGACGAACTGCCTCCGCCTGGAGTCGGCTCCGCAATCCCTAAACGCGACTCGCGCCTACCCCGTCACAATGGCCGACTGGACGGAAACACACCGGCCGAGCACCCTCTCGGAGGTCCGGGGCAACGACACGGCCCGCGACGCCCTCCGAGAGTGGGCCGAGACCTGGCCGGACCACCGCGAGGCCGTCATCCTCCACGGCTCGCCCGGCGTCGGCAAGACGAGCGCCGCCCACGCGCTGGCGGCGGACATGGACTGGCCGACCATCGAACTCAACGCCTCGGACGCCCGGACGAAGGACGTCATCGACACCGTCGCCGGCGAGGCGGCCAAGAGCGGGACGCTCACCGCCGGCGGGAGCGGCCGACGCCTCGTCATCCTGGACGAGGCCGACAACATCCACGGCAACGCCGACCGCGGCGGGACCCGTGCGATCACGAGCCTCGTCAAGGAGGCGAACCAGCCGATGGTTCTCATCGCCAACGAGTTCTACGACATGTCCCGCGGCCTCCGGAACGCCTGCCGCGACGTCGAGTTCCGGGACGTCTCGAAGCGCTCGATCATGCCCGTCTTGCGCGACGTCTGTCGCCAGGAGGACATCGCCTACGAGGACGCCGCCCTCGAGGGCATCGCGGAACTCAACAGCGGCGACTTGCGCGGGGCGATCAAGGACCTCCAGGCGATGGCGGAGGGCCGCGACGAACTCACCGAGGACGACGTCGTGACCGGGGAGCGCGACCGAACGACGGGCATCTTCGACTACCTCGACACCGTCATCAAGGAGGCCGGCGCCGAGGAGGCCCTGAAGGCGTCATACGACGTCGACGAGACGCCCGACGACATGATCAACTGGATCGAGGACAACGTCCCGAAAGACTACCACGGGGCCGAGCTGGCGGGCGCCTACCGGTTCCTCGCGAACGCCGATCGGTGGCTCGGCCGCGTGCGGGCGACGCAGAACTACTCCTTCTGGCGGTACGCCGCCGACAACATGACAGCCGGCGTCGCGGCGTCACGGCGCGAGTCGAAGGGTGGCTGGACCCGCTACGGACCGCCCAGCTACTGGTCGAAGCTCGGCCGATCCAGCGGGACGCGCGAGAAGCGCGACTACGTTGCCCGCAAGATCGCCGAGGTCAGCGGGACGTCCATCGCGAGCGCGCGCCGCGACGTCGTGCCGCACCTGGCCGCGATGACCCACCACTGTACGAACCGGGAGCTAACAGTCGCGATGACTGCACTCTACGACCTGGAGCCAGCCCACGTCTCCCTCGTCACGGGCAGCGGCGAGGACACGAACAAGGTCCAGTCCATCGTCGACGACGCCCAGCGACGCCGCGAGGAGGCGGCCGTCGCGGGATCGGGGGGTGCCTTCGAGGGTGGCAGTGCGGACCAGAAAGAGGACGCAGACGCGGTCGGCGGCGAAGCGGAGAGTGCCGCACCTACCGCTGGCGACGGGCAAGCGAGCGAGGGCCACGGCACGAATCAGACAGGCGGGGACGACGCGTCACCAGACCGCGACGAGAGTGACGACGAGCAACAGTCGGGACTGGGCGACTTCGTCTGAACGAGGGCGCGCGTCCGCGGTCGAGTCCTAGTCGTCGCCGGGGGCCGCGTCGGTGCTGGCCTGGCCCGGCCGATCGCGGCCGTCGTCGCTCTCGGCGTAGGCCCAGGCCGTCGCCGCCACGAGCGCGCCGAAGATGATCTGTGCGGCGCCGTGGTGGAGGACCTGGGCGAGGACGCCGAAGTTGAAGATGGTGTTTGCGCCCAGCAGCACCTGGACGGGGAGGACGAGCACGGCGACGAGGCTGGCGACGACGATCCGGCGCTCGTGCCCGCCGCGGTAGGCCGCGATGGCCGTCCCGAGGATGCCGAAGCCGGCGATCATCGCCACGAAGCGGTGAAACCACTCGACGAAGCTCGGCCACGTCGCCGGAAAGAGGCCCATCCAGCCGTCACAGAACGGCCACCGCCCTGCGCAGGCGAGGCCGGCCCCCGAGGCACCGGTGTAGACCCCGAGGAGGATGAGCGCGAACGCAAGCACCGTCGTGGTGGCTGCGAGGTGCCGAAACTGCGGTCGCATGTCCGGCCCTCGGAGGGCGAGCCATATGAACCCGGCCATTCGTCTCAGTCGTCGGGAATCCGGGCCTGGATGTCGCGGGTCGGACGACGATTTTCGACCGCTGACGAAACAGCGTTCGATGGGCTTTTTGTGTCCGCCAGGAGGGAGTACTACCATGGGACTCGACGAAGACGCACTCGACTATCACCGGCGGGATCCGCCCGGCAAGATAGAGATCTCGACGACGAAGCCGACAAACACCCAGCGGGACCTCAGCCTCGCGTACTCGCCGGGGGTCGCAGCGCCGTGTCGGGAGATTCGCGACGATGCCACGGAGGCCTACAGCTACACGGCGAAGGGCAACCTCGTGGGCGTCGTCTCCGACGGGACCGCGGTGCTCGGACTCGGCGACATCGGCCCCGAGGCCTCCAAGCCCGTCATGGAGGGCAAGGGCGTCCTCTTCAAGCGGTTCGCTGACATCGACGTCTTCGACCTCGAACTGAACCACGACTCCGCGGACGACATGGTCCGGACCATCGCCGCGATGGAGCCGACTTTCGGGGGCATCAACCTCGAGGACATCAAGGCACCCGAGTGCTTCGAGATCGAGGAGCGCCTCCGCGAGGAGATGGACGTGCCCATCTTCCACGACGACCAGCACGGGACGGCCATCATCTCCGGGGCGGCCCTGCTCAACGCCGTCGACATCGCCGATAAGGACATCTCAGAGATCGACATCGTCTTCTCCGGCGCCGGCGCCAGCGCCATCGCGACCGCCCGCTTCTACGTCTCGCTTGGCGCGAGCAGGGACAACATCACGATGTGTGACTCCGGGGGGATCATCACCGAGGAGCGCGCGGCCGCGGGCGACGTCAACGACTTCAAACAGGAGTTCGCCCAGGACGTGCCCGAGGGCGACCTGGCGGACGCCATGGACGGCGCCGACGTCTTCGTCGGCCTCTCGATCGGCGGTCTCGTCGACCAGGACATGGTCCGGGCGATGGACGAGGACCCGATCATCTTCGCCATGGCCAACCCGGACCCAGAGATCGACTACGAGGAGGCAAAGCAGGCCCGCGACGACACGGTCATCGTCGCGACCGGGCGCTCGGACTACCCGAACCAGGTCAACAACGTCCTCGGGTTCCCCTTCATCTTCCGTGGCGCACTCGACGCCCGGGCGACGGAGATCAACGAGGACATGAAGGTCGCCGCGGCGCGGGCGCTGGCGACGCTGGCTCGCGAGGACGTTCCCGACGCCGTCGTCAAGGCCTACGACGACGAACCCCTGCAGTACGGGCCCGAGTACATCATCCCCAAGCCGCTCGACCCCCGGGTCCTCTTCGAGGTGGCCCCGGCGATCGCCAGCGCGGCGATGGAGAGTGGCGCCGCGCGTGAGGAGCTGGACCTCGACGAGTACGTCGAGCGCCTGGAAGCGCGCCTCGGCAAGTCCCGCGAGATGATGCGCGTCGTGCTCAACAAGGCAAAGAGCGACCCGAAGCGGGTCGTCCTCGCCGAGGGCGACGACGAGAAGATGGTCCGCGCGGCCTACCAGCTCGTCGACCAGGGCATCGCCCACCCCATCCTCGTGGGCGACCGCGAGGAGATCTGGGACACGATGTCGGAACTCGGGTTGAGCTTCGAGCCGGAGATCGTCGATCCCGAGGAGGGCAACCTCGAACCGTACGCCGAGCGGCTGTACGAACTGCGGGACCGCCACGGCATCACGCGCAAGCAGGCCGACGAACTGATCACCGACGAGAACTACCTCGGCAGCGTCATGGTCGAGATGGGCGACGCCGACGCCCTCCTGACCGGCCTGACCCACCACTACCCCTCGGCGCTCCGGCCACCCCTGCAGGTCGTCGGGACCGCCGACGAGGCCAACTACGCGGCGGGCGTCTACCTCCTCACCTTCAAGAACCGCGTGGTCTTCTGCGTCGACGCCACGGTCAACCAGAACCCCAGCGAGGAGGTGCTCGCGGAGATCACCCAGCACACCGCCAGCCTCGCCCGCCGGTTCAACGTCGAACCGCGGGCCGCACTACTCTCGTACTCGGACTTCGGGAGCGTCGACAACGCCGGAACCCGAAAGGTGCGTAACGCCGCGACGCGCCTCCGGGAGGACCCCGCGGTCGACTTCCAGGTCGACGGCGAGATGCAGGCAGACACCGCCGTCGTCGAAGACATGCTCAACGGCACGTACGGCTTCTCGGAACTGGACGAACCGGCGAACGTCCTCGTCTTCCCCAGCCTGGACGCGGGCAACATCGCCTACAAGCTCCTCCAGCGCCTCGGCGGCGCGGAGGCCATCGGGCCGATGCTCGTCGGCATGGACAAGCCGGTCCACGTCCTCCAGCGCGGGGACGAGGTCAAGGACATCGTCAACCTCGCGGGACTCGCGGTCGTCGACGCCCAGACGGAGTGAGGGCAGAGTCGCCCTCGCCCGCGGTCCGAGCGTCAGGCGGGAGGGAAGGGCGCTCCGAGACCGCTAACCGTGAGGGATCACTGAACCTCGATCTCTCGGCCCTGCAGGTGGACGCCGGCGACCGGCAGTCGCACCTCGAGGATGCCGTTGCTGTACTCCGCCTCGATCGCCTCCTCGAGGTCCGTCGGTAACCGGAACGTCCGGTGATCGATTCCGTGTACCCAGGACGTCGCAGGCCGGTCGGCACTGCCATTGCGGACCACCCAGCGACAACGGGAATTGTAATGCTATATAATTGTATTCCAGGGAGCGAAACTTAACGTGATCGCGGCATCCCCGACGACGAAGAGAATCAGTTCGTGCCCGACCCGGGCGCAGTCGGCGGATTGCGAAGCAACACGTCGCCCACGACGGCAGCGCTGAGACCAGAAGCGAGGGTAACCGACGCCTCGACCGAGACACCGAGCCAGAGGTGTGCGACCAGCGCTGTTGCGAACAGCACCGGAATCACCAGCAGTGCGAGGTCGTACCGAGAGGGAAGCGAACGCTCGTCGGCGGTGCGTCTCCGTGGTCGATCGCGTCCCGGTGTCTGACTCACTGTCATCGGTCTCACCTCCTGCCCCTTCCTACGCTCTCGTTCGTCATAAAATTTGTTCTGGTGACGTTGGGGCAACCTCCACCGTGATTATTCCATGGCAGTACCAATTATTTCTATAACTTATTGATGCCTTGTCCGGGTGGATATCACGTCGAATCCGCAACTGCAGAAAACACTGCCGAGCGCTACCGGCGAGAGAAACCCGCCTGTCGGCTCAGTCGCTCGCTCGGCGGTCGGCCCGCGACGGCGGTGGGATGGGCTGGTCGTCTGCCTCGCCCGCCGACCGGACACACCGGTCCGGTTCCTGGTTGACGTGCGCGTACTCGGCCGGCGCGTTCGCGAGCGGGTGGGCGGGGTTCTCGTCGCTGGCGATGCGTGCCGCCCGGATCGCGTCGAACCCGCGGATGCGAGCCTCGATGCCACGCCAGTGCAGGCCCGTTCCCTCGGGGACGGAGATCGAATGGACCGACTCCCGGGTCGGATCTCGCGCTGCCAGGATCGCCGCGTTGAGGTTCCCCGCGAGATCGTCGTGGTCCACGAGCACGCCGACGCGCGCGTCGGCGGGCGCACGCGCGGCCAGGAGGTCGAGGCCCAGGTGGAGCGCGCGGTACTCCGCGACGTTGTTGTCCGGCGGGACGTCCGAGAGACAGCGCCGGGCCACGCGGGTGCCGTCTCTCGTCTCGATGACGGCACCGAGCCCGCCACCCGACTCTCTGAAGGAGCCGTCTGTGGCCAGGTAGAAGTCCCGGTGGTGGGTCCGTGGCGGGTGCGCGATGTGGGGCGTCGGTGACTCGTCGTACAGGTCTCGCAGTGACGGCCGGCCGTAGGCGGCCATACCGGCGGTAGGGGTGAGTGTGTTAAATATATTGTCCCGTCACGGACCAAACCGACCGACCGGTCGCCCACCGAAACCCAAACGCCTACCCTCTCGGCGCGTGAGCGGTCTCCCATGCGCGCCCGCGACATCATGACGACGCCGGTGGAGACGGTCGGTCCGGACGACGACGTCAGCGAGGTCCTCACCCGCCTGGCACGGGCGGAGTTCAGCGGCTTTCCCGTCGTCGAGGACGACCAGCTCGTCGGGATCGTCACGGAGGAGGATCTGGTCGATCTCTTCCAGCCGTCGGACCGGACGCTCTGGATTCCCGTCGGATTCCCGCCCTTCCTCGAGAGTCTGACCTACGGCGTCGACCTCTCCTGGGACAAACTCGACGTGGGCCTCGACCTGGCCCGGAACGCGGGCAAGCCCGTCAGCGACGCCATGACCGCCGACGTGGTGACCGTCGACGCCGAGGCCGACCTGGAGTCGGTCCTCGCGGTGCTCGGCGACGCCGACCGCGACATCAACCGCGTTCCCGTGCTCTCGAACGGCGAACTCGTGGGCATCCTCAGCCGGCAAGACGTCCTCGAGGCGCTCGCGGACGGCCCCCTCCCGGACGCGAACTGAACCGCAACGCCCAGAGACCCACCCCGCGAAGCGCAGGCGTGGTCAGGTACAGAAACGTCGTCGCGTTCGTCGGCCTCTCCGTGCTGTGGGGGTCTGCCTTCGTCGCCATCAAGGCCGGGCTGGATTTCTTCCCGCCGGTCTTGTTCGCCGCGATCAGGTACGAGGTCGCGGGCGTCCTGATGCTCGCCTACGCCGCCGTCGTCTCCCCGGACCCGGTGCCGCGGACGCGCCGCGACTGGGCGACGGTCGCGGTGGGGTCCGTCCTCTTGATCGGCGCGTACCACGCCTTCCTCTTCGTCGGCGAGGTCCACACCACGAGCGCCGCGGCCGCCGTGGTCGTGAGCCTCTCACCCGTGCTGACCTCCGTGTTCGCCCGGGCCATTCTGCCCGACTCCCGCCTCGGGGTCCCCGAGGTCGGTGGCCTGCTCCTGGGACTGCTCGGCGTCGCCATCCTGGCCGGCCCGGCCCCGGGTGCCCTGGCCGAGGCGGACGTCTTCGGCACGACGCTCGTCTTCCTGGCGGCGCTCGCCTTCGCGCTCGGGAGCGTCCTGACGCGGTGGCTCGACGCCGACCTCTCGGTCGAGACCATGGAGGCGTGGTCGATGGTGGGCGGTGCCGTCCTCTTGCACGCCGTCGCAGTCGGCGCGCTCGGCGAGTCACTGGGTGCGGTCGACTGGACGCCGACCGCCCTCTTGGCCCTCGGGTACCTCTCCGTCGGCGCGAGCGCCCTCGGCTTCCTCCTGTATTTCGACCTGCTCGAGCGCCTGGGGCCCGTCGAGATCAACCTCGTGTCCTACGTCGCACCGATCGTCGCTGCGGGCGTCGGTGCGGTCGCGCTCGGGGAACAACTCGACGTCACGACCGGCGTCGGGTTCCTCGCGATCCTCGCAGGCTTCGTCCTGCTCAAGCGAGACGCGCTCCGGGCGACCCTCGGCCGGCAGGAGTCCTCGCAGTGAGCGCCGAGTTGGTAGCCGGCAACGAACTGGTGGCAACCGTCGATGACCTGGTCGCATACTGATCGCAACCGGGCGGGTGGACGCCCGAGGCCCCGGCGGCCCAGCACCGGTAATGGCCGAATTACTAATCAGCCGTCACACTGCCTCCGAGGCAGGGATGAAGACGGCCAGCGAGGAGGGGCACAGCGGGATCGTCACGCTGAGCATCGAAGTCGAACTCGGCTGGGGCAACCACGACACCGGAAACTTCGAGCGACTGAGCGAGGACGGCCGGACGGAGCGACGCTACCTCTCGAAGCTGCTCGACGCCACCGAACGGACCCGCGTGCCAATCTCCTTCGACGTCGTCGGGCACCTCCTGCTCGAGACGTGCGACGGGACCCACGAGTCGCCACACCCGGACGGGTGGTTCCGCGGCGATCCCGGCACCGACTACCACACGGACGGACTGTTCTACGCCCCGGACGTGGTCGGCGACATCGACTCGGCCTCGGTGAACCACGAACTGTGCACGCACACGTTCTCGCACGCTCTCTTCGACGACGTTTCGCGAGAGACCGCCGCGTGGGAACTCCAGCGGGCACAGGACCTGTCACGCCGACACCTCGGGCGGGAGACGTCCTCGCTCGTCCCGCCGCGTCACCACACGCCCCCGTACGACGTCCTCAGTGACTGTGGCATCAGCGTGATCCGTCCGGCGACGAAGACGCAAACGAGGACGAAGGTCCACCGCTTCAAGGAACTCCTGGCGGGACCGCTTCCCCTCTCGGAGTTGCGGGAGACCGACGGCGTCGTCGAGACTTCCTGTACCACCAATCCGTCCCTGACGGCCGCCGCACTGCCCTCGGGTCGCGGAACCACGCACCCGACCTTTCGGTGTCTCCCGGCCAGCGTCCGCCGTCAGTACCACTTCGACAAGCTCGTCCAGGCCACCGAGCGTGCCGTCGCCGAGGGCGCCCACCTCCACCTCTGGTGTCACCTGTTCGACCTCAGCAACGCCCAGCAGTTCCGGGTCGTCGAGCGGTACCTCTCGTGGCTCGACTCGTTTCGAGCGACCAACGACGTCACTATCGCGACGATGGCGGAACTACCAGGGCATGTCGGGACGGCCATCTGAGCCGATCCGCGTCTGTCTGCTGGTCGAGCAGGGAACCGTCCGAGAGTGGGAAGACGCCGCTATCGAGCGAATGGTCGCGGACACGTCGGCGGAGATAGACGTCGTGGTCAACGACCGGCGGCCCGACGACAGGTCGACGCTGGACCTCCTCGTCCGCGGGCTCGAACTCCGAGAGTGGGCGGCAGTCTCGCTCCTCCGGTCGCTCTTCGCGGCCCCGTTCCCGCTGTGTGACGAGGTCCGTCTGGCCGAGCAACCGTACGTCGCCGACGCCGAGTGGATCGACTGCGAACCGGAGACTGTCGACGGCTGGAAGACGGCGCTCCCGGCCGACCTCGTCCGGCAGATCCGTGACGACGCCGACGTGGCCGTCCGGTTCGGGTTCGGCGTCCTGGTCGGGGACGTGCTGACCGCACTGGACTACGGCGTCGTGAGCTACCACCACGGAGACCTGCGGGAGTACCGGGGCCAACCCGCCGGGTGCTGGGAGTACATCCACGGGAGATCGGGCGTGGGTATCACCCTGCAGCGCCTCACCGAGCAGTTGGACGCGGGCGAAGTCGTGGTCTCGAAGACCGTCCCCATCGACGACGCGGCGACCTACACAGACGTGCGGGGCGTGTTGTACGAGCACTCGGTCGACGTGCTCGCGACGGCGATTGCCAAGCTGGAAGCGGGCCAGACGGAGTTCGAGACCGTCGACGATCTCGGCCACCTCTATACGTTCCCGCGCGGTCGCTCGGCCCTGCGATTTCTCCGCAAAGAGATCCGAGGGCACGTTCAACGGTGGCTCGGTCAGTCTATCAATCCCTGACGGCGACTCTCGTCCGCCCCGCGACGCGGCGCTGGTCGATCACAGGTCTGACGTCCTGCACCGGGGCTCATCCCTCGCGGTACGTGTGCCCCACGAGCAGCGTGACGACGTTGAGGGCGACCAGGACGAGAAAGGCGGCCTGGGTCGCCGGCCCCTCAAGACCCGACGCGAGCAAGGGCAGATACAAAAATGGCAGCGAAATCGCGGTCCAGAAGGCCGCCCCTGTCAGGGGGCGACGGAGGGACGGGACCGACTGGACGTCGTTCATCTGGCCGAGGAGGGCGGGTCGGTCAGTTCCGGAGGAGCTGGGCATGGGCGGTGAACGATCGATCGGAGGGTTGGCGACGCCTTAATACCGGATGAGGCTTTGTCACGTTTCACGCCAGTAGCCGGTTCTAACGACGCTTTACGAGCGGCGCTACGGTCGCGAAACGTTTTATCCCAAACGCTGCGTCCGCGATCGGGCAGGGCCACGTGGACCGCCGATCGGCGGTCGCCGCGCTACCCGCCCCGACGCGTTCGTACCTGCTGCGTCGGCAGGTCGATCCAGCACGTTCCGCCAGTGGGTTTTTCACTGTGGCCGACGAGGTTGACGCGTGACCGCTGTGACGCGACCGGCTGCCACCAACCGCGAGGCCGGCACCGTAGACGGAGCGGCCGGGCCGCGTGACACCGAAAGCGTCGGTAGCAGGCGACTACGCTGGCGTGCAGCGAGCGAGCGTCCAGGATCATTCATGATAATTAGTGGGGTGGGTTTAATGTGCACGTCGGCAGAGAGTGAGGACACGGCTGAACGCACGCGGTGCAGCCACCAGCAACCGATCAACGGACAACTTGCATGACCGAGGAACGGACCGTCACAGTGCTCGTCGTGGACGACGAGCGGGACATCGCTGACCTCTACACGACGTGGTTAAAGACTGATTTCGAGGTCCGGACGGCCTACGGGGGCGAGGAGGCTCTGGACGAGGTCGACGAAGACGTGGACGTGGTCTTCCTCGACCGGCAGATGCCACAGTTCTCCGGCGACGACGTCTTGGAGCGGATTCGTGACCGGGGCATCGACGCCAGGGTGGTCATGGTAACGGCCGTCGACCCCGACTTCGACATCGTCGACATGCCCTTCGACGACTACCTCACCAAGCCGGTCATGCGCGAGGACCTGACTCAGTCCGTGGATACGATGCTGGAGCGTGACGGGTACGACGACACCCTCCAGGAGTACTTCGCGCTCTCGGCCAAGAAGGCGACGCTCGAAGCGGAGAAGACCCCGTCGGAACTCGACGACAACGCCGAATACACCGAGATGGTCCAGCGCGTCGAGGAACTCGAGGGTGAAGCCGACGACGCCGTGGCGGGGTTCGAAGACGACTACGAGTCACTCTTCCAGGAGTTTCCCGGCGGCGAGTGAGACGGCGGGTCCCACCCCTGCCAGGGCCGTTCGGCGAACACCGCCCGGCCTTTCAGCGAGAGTTCGGCTCCCTGAATTGTGGAATTCCCACAATACTAATTCGTCACAGAGTGATACTCCAGTACTCGTGTAGAGTGCGTGCTCGCGAACAATGCTTCGTCGGCGCGTATTCACCACCCGAACCGGCAACATGCCAACTCAACGCCCCCAGTATTGCCCTATAGACACACAATCGTTAAGTGCGCGGAGGTCCAAGGATGGATCGAGATGGACGACGAACTGCAGAAGATTCGGGAAGAGAAGATGGAATCGATGACGACGGAGACCCAGTCAGGGACGGATTCGCCCGACGAACCGATCCACGTGGACGGCGGCGACCACCTGCGGGAACTCGCAGGGAACCACGACCTCGTGCTCGTGGACTTCTACGCGGACTGGTGTGGCCCCTGCAAGATGCTCGCCCCGATCGTCGAGCGACTCGCGGCTGACTCGCCGGCGGCCGTCGCGAAGGTCGATGTCGACGCCAATCAGCAACTGGCCGGGCAGTACCAGGTGCGTGGCGTGCCGACGGTCGTCCTCTTCGCGGACGGCGAGCCCGTCGAACGGTTCTCGGGCGTCCGTGGCGAAGAGGAACTGCGTGGCCTAATCGACCAGTACGCTTGAACGCGGGTCGCGACGACGGGTGTGCAGTTTTCGGGCTCGTTCCGTGGACGGACCGAGTCCCGATGAACTGTGCGAAGTGATCAGCTCTCCTCGGCCGTCTCGTTCCCCTCCGGCGTCGCCGTCGTCGGCGATGGCGTCGGAGTCGGCGTCGACAGTGGCGTACTCGTCGCCGTCCCGGTCTCGGCGGCCGCCTGCGCGATGGTAAACGTGTAGGTGTCCTGGCCCTCGATCTGGACCGACGTTCCGTCTGCGTCCATCACGGCACTCGCGTTGTACGTCCCCGGTTCGAGCGTCGCCGTCGCGGTAGACGTCGCCGGGACGAGGACGTCACTCGGGACCCCGTTCGTGACGGTGACGCGCACGGCTGCGTCGTTCTGGTTGGTGAAGGTGACGTTCCCGTCCTCGACGGAGACGCCGATCGGATCGAGCGTCGCCGCAGTCACGTCCACACTCGCTGTCCATCCGTCGTTCACCGGCACGCGCCGGTCGTCCGGCGTCGTGGCGAACACCTGGTAGGTCCCCGGGTCCAGGTCGGCCGTCGCGAGTTCCTGGGTCGTATCCGGTGGTATCGAGGCATTCACGAAGGTCTCCGCCTCGATGAAGACCGTCACGTCCACCGTCTCGTCGTTCGGGTTCGTCACATTCACGGTCCCGTTCGTGGACGTCAGCGTCAGCGAGTCGAGTCCCGGCGGGAGCGCGAACGCGTACGAACTGTTCCCCTCGACCGGGACGGCCTCCCCACCGTCGTCAGTCGCAGTCAGCGTGTAGTTGCCGGGTTGGAGCACCACCTGGCCATCGGAGAAAGCCTCCATCGACTGGTTTCCGCCAGGATCGACGGTGACCGACGTGGTCGCCCCGGTCTCGGACTCGACGGTGGCGGTCACGGGGCCAGCGGTCGGATTCTCGATCCAGAGGGCCTGGTTGCCGACGGTGGCGTTCACGCCGGACGCGGTCGTGGTCGAGACGGCCACGTAGCGCCCTGGCTGGTCGATCGTCGCCCGAAGACTCCCGTTCGCCGGCGGCGTGTCGGTCTCGACCTGCGCCCAGGTCGTCCCGTCGTGACGCCACAGTTCGACCTCACTATCCGCCGCCGGTTGCTCGTATCCGAACGTCGCCTCCAGCGTCCCCATGGCCAGGGAATCGGGGCTGGTGACGTTCAGCCCGCGGCCGAGCGCAGTCGTGCCGTTCGGGAGCGCGGGCAGGGCCTCGCGGTCGGTCGCGTCGAGGGCCCCGGCGAATTCCGCCAGGGTCGCCACCGACGCGGCCCCGTCGACCCTGAGATCGGCGATGCTGACGTTCCACCCGGTGAGTTCGGTCCCGTCGTTGTCGGAGACGGTGGTGTTCTCGACGACGAACGGTCCGAGGGTACCGAACCGAATGCCGCTGCCGCCGTTTCCGGCGACGGTACTGTTGGCGATTGTCGAGGCGTCCGAGTTCAGGTTGACCGCGGAGACGCCGACTCCCTCGTTGTCACGGATGGTCGAGGACTCGACGAGGAGCGGCGTCGAATCGGCGACGGACAGCCCCTGCCCGTTGGCCGCGACCGTGGAGTTCCGGACCGCCAGCACGCCATTGCCCTCCTCGCCGTGGGTGGCGCCGTACGCTTCGTTCTCCGCGAACGTCACGTTCTCGAAGGTGGCGAACTGCCACGACCCGGCGTTGAAGTCGGCGCCGGCCCAGTTTGCGCGAAGCGTCGAATTGGCCACGGTCAGGTTGACGCCGTTCGACGCACCGCCAGCGACGCCGCGGTTCCAGCCACTGACAGTGACGTTCTCGACTGAAACGTTCTCCAGGTTGGGGCCGTCACCGGTGACCCCCTCGGCGGTGTTGTTCGCGAGGATCCCGATCGGAGCCCGCTGCCCGGACGCGTCGGTCACGTTTCCGGGACCCCGAATGGCGTACCCCTGACCGTCGAGTCGCACGTCGCTCGACTGGATTTCGACGCAGGCGTCCCCCTCGGTACTGGTGAGATTCCCGGTCAGGGCGTACGCGCCCGGCTCCGAGAGCACGGTACACGACGAGAGCTCACGGATCGGTTCCTCCGTCGGTGGCTCCTCGGTCGTCGGCTCTTCCGTTGGTGGTTCCTCCGTCAGTGGCTCCTCGGTCGCCGGCTCTTCCGTCGGTGGTTCTTCAGTCGGCGGTTCCTCGAGCGTGTAGTCGATCTCTTCGACCGCCAGTTCAGCGTCGTCGTCGGCCGCCCGGATCGCCACGGAGACGACAGTGTCGTTCGCGAGTGGCGGATCGAGCGCGAGCGAGTCGTTCGAGAGCGCGCCACCCGCGTCGATCATGGGGCTCTGGGTCGCGTTTCCGCCGTACCGTGCTTCGACGTAGAAGGGTATCCCGGCGGTAGCGTTGGCCACCTGCAGGCGCTCTCCGTCACCGGTCTGGTCCTCGACCTGTAGCGTCGCGGTGCGGTTCGGGACCTCGGTGACCGTGAGCGCCGTCGTGGCCGTGGCCCCGTCGACCCGGACCGTGAGGTTCTGGGTGCCGACGTCGGCCTCGCCGGTCTGGTACGACAGGGCGACCTGCTCGGTCTGACCCGCACCGACGTCAGTGGTCACGGTATCGACCTCGGTTCCGTTTTCGAGTTCGAGCGTGGCCGTCGCCTGACCGTCAGCCGACCCGTCATTGCCGATCGCTGCCGTGACCTCGGCCAGGTCCCCGGCCTGGAGCGAATCAGTCGCGTTGACGATTTCGACGGAGAGATTGGCGGTTTGGTTCGGAGCCCCGGTCACGGTGACGGCCAGTTCGGACTGCCCGTTGAGAGTCACCGCGGCGCCCGTTTCGGACTGGCCGGTCAGCGTGTAGTCGCCGGGGTCGAGCGACTGGCGCTCGGTCGCCTCGGGCCCGACCTCGATCTCGGCGGTCGCGTTCCCGGTGGCGTCGTCAGTAACGGCGACCGTCGCCGACAGCTCGGTCGGGTTCGTGACCGCGATGGACTCGTTCGCCACGGACACTGAGAGTGGGATCCGGTCCTCCTGGACCTCGATCTGTGCGGCGTCCTGGTCGTTGACCGGGACGGCCTCGCCGTCAATCTCGGCGGCAACGGTGTAGGTCCCTGGATCGAGGTCCCACGTCCGGTCACCGGTCGGCCCGACGTGGAAGGTCACGACGCGGGCGCCGTCCTGGCGGACGGTCACCCAGGCGTCGACGTCGTTGACGTTGGCCACGGTGAGGGTCCCGTCGTCGACCGTCGCGGTCAGACTCCGGCGCTCCTCGCCGATGGCGATCCGGAGGCGCTCGCGCCCGGCGAACTCGACGGTTCGACCGTCCTGGCTCTCGGCCGTGAGGACGTAGACGCCGGGGTCGAAGTCACGGGTGAGTGACTCGCCGGGAGCGACCGTGATCGTGTCGGCGGTCTCGCCATCGCTCGTGACGGTGACGGTCACGCTGACGTCGTTGGGGTTGGCGAGGAACAGGGTCTCGTTCTGAACCTCGAAGAACAGGCTCCCGAGGTCCGCTTCGTCGTCCGAGTCGGTGTCGCTCACGTCTCCCTTCGCCTTCTTGTAAATCTTCGTGTCGTGGTCGACGTCCGTCCGGGCGGCCGCGCCCGCCACGTCGGCGGCCGCGCGCTCGCTCCGGATCTGGATCTGCGTCACCGAGACGATCTGGATCTGGGTCACCGTGAGTGCGCCTTCACTGGCACCCCTGGCGGCCGACTGGATCTGAACGATCGAGGCCTGCTGGTACTGCGAGAGCGCGCCGCTGGCTGCCCCCGCGGCGAGTGACTGCACCTGGGCGACGTTGATCTGCTGAATCTGGATCGTGGCCCCCTGTCCTGCGCCAGCGGCCGCGGCCTGGATCTGCTGGACGCTGGTGACCTGGTACTGCGCGGCGGCCCCCGCAGCACCCTTCGCCGCGCCGAAGGCCGCGTGCTGGACCTGGATCACCTCGACTGTCTGGACCTGGGTGAGCGACCCGCTGGCAGCACCGAACGCAGCAGCCTGGATCTGAACGACGGAGGCCGACTGGAACTGGCTGATACTACCGCCGGCTGCCCCGTAGGCCGCCTCCTGGATCTGCGTCACCGAGACGAACTGCGACTGGACGAGGGCGCCACGGCTGGCACCGTGCGCAGCCGCCTGGATCTGGGAGAGAGACGCCTGCTGGTCCTGAACGAGCACACCCTTGGCGGCACCCATCGCCGCCTCCTGGACCTTCTTGGGATCGGTAGCACTGTCCTCGGTCCGCTCGGTGGCTCCGCCGGCCGCCCCGAACGCGGCGGCCTGGATCTGGCTCGCGTTCACGGTCTGTCGCTGGTCGAGGGCCCCGTAACTGGCCCCCTGGGCCGCTTCCTGGACCTGGGTGACGGAGGGCTGCCCGGACTCGCTCGCCTGCCGCGTCGCACCGGCCGCCGCACCCATCGCGGCGGACTGCAGTTGCGTGACGTTGGCGCGCTCGTACTGGGCGCTCGACCCGTGGGCCGCACCGTAGGCCGCACTCTGGAGGTGCGTCACGTTCGCTTCCTGCGACTCGGAGAGCGCACCGGCCGTACTCCCGTAGACGCTCGCCTGGAGCTGGGTGGTATTGACGGACTGGCCCTGGATGAACGCGCCGTGACTCGCGCCCTGCGCGGCGGTGCGAATCGCGTCGGCCGAGGCGTTTTGATTCGCGTCGGCTGCACGGAGCACGCTCTCAGTGGTTTCCTGGACCCGACTGTCCGAAACGGTGACTCCGCGATCCCTCGCGAGGCGGGCCCCCGCCGCGACGCCGTCGGAAGCGGCCGCTTGTGTCGCGTTCGACAGTTGCATCGCGGACGACGAGCCGACCTGGGCCGCAGCGGACTCACTCACTCGATCGAGCCCGAGGGTGAATCCACTCGTCGACCGCGTCTGGTCGGTCTGGTGTGCCTGTCCGTCGGCGTCGGCCTGTACCGACGAGCCGCCGGGGGCCGCCAGTGCCACGGACATGCCGCCCGCGGCGATCAGCAACAGCCCCATGCCGACGACCAGCACCGGCCGTAGCCGGGTCATCTGTCCGCTCCGCGTGCGTTGTCGCTCTCGATGCCCCGCGATCGACCGGCGCTGCGTCCTGGTGCCATGGTGGGTCCCTCCGCCTGCGCTGAAGCGGCGCTGATGGGCCAGATCAAACGCGAGAGGGCCGGAAAAGGGTGGATAACCGTTCGTACCGACCGCGAGCGGTTCAGCCCGACTTACTCGTTCGAGGCAGACCCGAGGACCGCGCTCGACCGCCTCACGGCCCCGCTGGGCCGCCTCTCGGAACGGCAGGGCGAGCGGATTCGGACCACGAGGTAACCCCACGCTAGGATTCCGTGCCCAGCCACCGTCGGATCGGGTACCGTCGCACGACGCCTCCGGCAGCGGCCGTCGATCGGCCCGATTCGCGACGTGCAGGCCGTCAGTTGGGGAACGAGCGTGTTACTGGTCGGGAGGCGAGAAGCGTCTGGACGGCAGTGCGTAACGGGACGGGCGGTCACGGTCGGGACGTCGGTCTGGCTACTCGCAAGTGAACATCTGGCGTCGAAAATGCCCGGGGAGGGCTCCGAACCCTCGATCTCCGCATGTCCCAGGTCCGAGGCACGTCGCCTCGGCGGAACTGCCGGTGCGTGCCGCGTGTCGAGTGAACCCTATGAGTGCGGCGCTATGTCCAGCTAAGCCACCCGGGCGCACGCGGAGATTGCGCTGAGGTCGCCTTTAACCTTCTCATCCAGACCCGAAGACGGCCGTCGGCTGGCGGTTGGAGTGAGTGCGGGGACGGCCGGGGGGCCCCACCACCCACCGGATTTATACCCCCGGACGCGGACCACGCACCATGGAAATTCCGGACCTCGTCAGGGAACGGCTGGGAGACGAGGAGATACGGGCGGGCGTGACACTCGGTGACGAGGACGTCGTCTGTCTCACCCCGACGCGGACGATCGTCTACCGGGGCGAAGGGCTGCTCAGCGACGAGTCGGTCACCGTCCTCTCGCTCGACGCCGAGCGAGTCGACGTCACGGAAGGGCGCCGCAAGACCTCCTTCACCCTCGAGTTCGTCGAGGGCGCCGAGTCCTTCGCAGTTCCGAGCAGCCGGGGCGACAAGGTCCTCGAACTCCTCATGGACGGCATCCTCCGTCTCGACGGCGTGATCGGTCCCGAGGAGTCCGTCCACGGGGTCTATCGGTTCAGCGAACTCACCCTCGTGTTGACCGACGAGCGCCTGGTCAAACACGTCGGTTCGTCGGTCTGGGACGGGGACTTCGAGGAGTTCCCCTTCGCAGCCCTCACGGGCCTGGACTTCGAGGAGGGCAGCGTCGCGACCCAGATTGTCATCTCCGTCGACGGCCGACCGCAGCGCATCAAAGCGCCCAACGACGAAGCGCCGATGCTCAGACAGACCCTGGAGCAGGCCGTCTTCGCCTACCACGACGTCGACTCCCTCGCAGCGCTGAACGAGGCCGTCGCCGAGGACGAACCGGGCGAGACTGACGACGCTCCGGCCGGCGGAGCCGGCACGCTCTCGCTGGACGAGGGCATCGATCCACTCGTCGGCGGTGACGATCCACCGGAAACGGACCAGGGAGTGCAGGCGGGAGGTGACGAGATAGTCGACGCGAACCCTACCGGCGATGTGGCGGCGGGTGACGCCACCACGGCGGACGCCGCGAACGTGAGCACGGCCGGCGGGGGCAAGTCAGCGGACGAACGCGCCCGGAGCCGTCACGAATCTGAGGCGAGCGATTCCTCGGCCGTCGACGCGGGCGCGGTTTCGCGGGCCGACGTCGACGAGATCGGCGACCAGCTCGAGTCTTTGACGACGACGGTCAAGCGCCAGAACGAACTCCTCCGCAAGCAACAGCAGACGATCCAGCAACTCATCGAGGAACTCCGCCAGGGCCGCTGACGATCTCACTCCCGGCCGGTGACCGTCCGGATGCACGAGGAGCCGAAGGGCCCGTGCTCGCCGGCCTCGAACCGGATGAAGTAGCCCGTCGTCAGGTCCGTCCCACACCGCTTGCAGGTAAACTCGCCGTCGCGCCGAACGACGTCGCGCTCGAACCGGACGTACGTCCCCCGCTTCGGCCGGATCAGGCCGTCCTCGCGCTCGATGACGCCGCGCAGCTCGGCCGTATCCAGGATCTCCCGGGCGAGCGTCGGATCGGTCGTGATCGTCTCGATGCGGTCCATGGCCTCGGCCAGCGACAGCTCCTCGTGTTCCAGGTTGGCCAGCAGCGAGACGCCGAGTTCGACCGGGTCCTCGTCCACGTCCGTTGGTCGCGCCGGCGACCACAAAGCGTTTGCCCGGCCGGAGACACCCAGAGAGTAGATGGAGCCCGCCACGCGCCGCCAGGTCGTGGGCATGGCGACCCTCCTCGGACTCGCGGGCGTCGCCGCGCTCGTTCTCTCGCCCGAGGCGGTCGTCGGCGAACTCGAGTCCCTGGCCACGAACCCGCTTCAGTTCGGGATCGCCCTGGCGGCCGTCTACCTCCTCAGACCGTTCCTCTTCTGGCCAGTCTCGTCGATCGCCGTCGTCCTCGGGTACCTCTACGGTCCCGTGGCCGCCCTCCCGCTCGCGCTGGTCGGCGCCGGGCTGACCGGGATGCCGCCCTTCTGTCTCACCCGGTACGCACGCAGCGACGCCGGCCTGTTCGCGGTCCTCGCGCGGCCGGGCCGCCAGGTGGTCGACGTCGTCGGCGAGACGCGAGGGGTCGTCGCCGCCCGGCTCTCGCCGGTCCCCGGCGACGCCGTTTCGTACGCGGCCGGCCTCTCTGAGGTCTCCGTCGGCGCGTTCCTCCTGGGGACCGTCGTCGGCGAGGTGCCGTGGGCCATCGTGGCCGTCGTCGCCGGCGACTCGATGCGGACGCTCGCGGTCGGTGGCGTCCGGCCCGATCCGGCCGTCCTCGTCGCCATCGTGGCGCTTGGCGTCCTCGTCTTCGCCGGTCCTGCCTACCGCCACTTCCGTGACGCGCCGGTCGGCGAGTAATTACGTCGACAGTTCGACCCGGACCCCCGACCCCGCGCTCTCGGCCAGCGTGACCGACCAGCCGTGCGCTCGCGCGACGTGCCGAACGATGGGGAGGCCCAGTCCGGTCCCGCCGTCGCGCGTCGTGTACCCGTTCTCGAAGACGCGGTCGTGCTCGCCGTCCGGAACGCCGACGCCGTCGTCCGCGACGTAGAAGCCGTCCCCGTGGCGACCAACCGTCACCACCAGCGTCGACCCGTCGCCGGCCGTCGAATCGGGGCGCCCGTCACTCCCGGCGCGGTCGACGGTCTCCTCGGCTGTCAGTGACTGGGCTCCGCCCGGGCCGTGTTCGAGGGCGTTTCGAAACAGGTGCGTCAGGAGCGTCTCCAGCCTGTCGGGGTCGGCTTCGACGGTTCCGGGGTCGTCAAGCCGGAGGGTCGCGTCGGTCGGGTCGAGCGAGCGCCAGGCGGCGCGGGCGGCCGCAGCGAGGTCGACCCGTTCGGGTTCCTCGACGGTGCCGCCGTCGAGCGCGAGCGTCCGGAGGTCCTCGACGAGCGCGTCCAGGCGGGTGGCGGCCGACGCGACGTGCTCGAGGTGGTCGAGATCGCCCGTCTCCATCGCCAGTTCCGTGCGGGCGTGGACGACGTGGAGCGGATTCCGGATGTCGTGGGAGACCATCCGGGCGAACGTCTCGACGCGGTCGCGACTGCGACGGCGGTCGGAGACCTCGCGGGCGATGCCACTGATCCCGATGACGTCGCCGTCCTCGTCGACGATCCGGGATCCCCTGACCTCGATGGGGACGCGACTCCCGTCCTTGCAGACGACGTCCACCTCCAGAAACGACTGCTCGCCCCGCAACGCCCGCTCGGCGTACGCGACGACCGCGTCGGTGGCTGCCTCCGGGACGAGGTCGAAGATGGTCATGTCCTCGAGTTCCGCGTCGGTGTACCCCGTGACCTCGGTGACGCGGTCGTTCCACCGGCGGAGGTCGCCGGTCTCGAACTCCACGACGTAGAACCCGTCTTCGAGCGCGTTCAGCGCGTGTTCCGTGACGGCCCGCTCCTCGGCGAGTCGTTCCTGGCGACGGCGCTCGCTGGTGACGTCCGAGATGAACCCCTCGAGGGCGACGAGGTCGCCGTCTTCGTAGACGGGGCTTCCCCGTTCCCACACCCACCGCGTTTCGTCAGCGTTCGTAACGATGCGATACGTCAGTTCGAAGGGTTCTCCCTCCTCGATACCCACCTCGACGGGGTCCCAGACCTGGTCCTGATCCTCGGGGTGGATGATCTGTTCACCCCAGGAGACGTCGCCATCTTCCAGGGCAGCGGGCTCGTATCCCGTCAGCGCCGTGCAGCCCTCGCTGACGTACTCCATCGGCCACCCCTCCTCGACGCGACAGCGATAGACCATCCCGGGGAGGTTCTCGACGAGCGTCGAGAACATCCGTTCGGACTCCGCGGCTTCGGCACGCGCTCGGCGCTCGCCCACCGCCCGCTGAATGCGATGGGCGAGCACCTCGTACTGTTCGGTCCCCACGCCCTTCTGGAGGTACTCGGTCACGCCCGCCGCGATGGCGTCGCTCGCGACCTCTTCGCTGCCCTTGCCCGTAAACAGGACGAACGGGAGATCCCCGTGGGCGTCGCGGACCGCCTCGAGGAAGGCCAGTCCGTCCATCCTGGGCATCTCCAGGTCGCTCACCACGCAGTCGACGTCCGCGGTCGCGAGGCGGTCGAGGCCGTCCTGTGCGGACGTCTCCGTCACGACGTCGAAGGCGTCGTCGACCCGTTCCAGGTGAAGCGAGACGAGGGCCGCGAGGTCTGCGTCGTCGTCGACGTACAGAACACTGATTTCCGCCTGGTCGGGACGACTCATTCGTCCCATCCTCACGCGTGAGGCTCAAAAGTTCGCCGGCCGTATCGCGTCGCGTTCCGGGTCGTCAGTAAAACGTGTCCGAGCAGTCGTAGACCACGCCGTGGTGCGGGCAGACGTACTTGCAGTGGCGGTGGTACATCGGCTCCCCACAGCGCGGACACGGCCGGCCGGGGGTCGAGTCGGGTGCTGTCACGAGGGTATCGAGTCGACGCGGACGGCCGAGCGAATCGGCCTCAGCACTCCGACCAGCCACAAGACTCGCAGGTCTTGCAGCCCTCGGAGTAGTACAACGCGAGCGAGCCACAGGTGGGACACGGCTCGGAGTCGCCGTCGTCGCCGGAGCCTGACCGATCGGGCGCCGCCCGCTCCGCGCCACCGGCGCCAGCCTGGGCCTGGACCGCCGAACCGCCGTCCGCCTCCGGACCCGCCGACCGCGTCTCGGCGGCCGGGTTCCCGGGCGCGTCGTTGTTTTCGTCCTCGGCATCCCCCGCTGTCTGCTCCAGCGTGGCCTGGTCCGGGTAGGCCTTGTCGATCTCGCCCTCGAGGTAGCGCCGCATCGCCGTGCCGACGGCGTCCGGGATGGACTGGATCTGCTCGCCCTTGTCCCAGGCGACCTTCGGCGATCGGATGCCCTGGAGTTCCTCCGCGATCTCCCACGGGTCGACGCCCGCGCGAAGGGCCGTCGAGATGGTTTTCGCGAGCGCCTCGGTGAAGGAGGCGGTGAAGCCGCCGGAGTTGCCGATGTTGGCGAACAGTTCGAAGGGGCGCTCTGCCTCGGGGTCCTCGTTGATGTTGACGTAGAGCTTCCCGTAGCCGGTGTCGATGCGCTGGGTGACGCCGTGGAGGACGTCCGGGCGCGGGCGCTTCGTGGCGAACTCCTCCTCGCCGTCGACCGCGCTCAGAAGGTCGGCGACCTCCCCGTCGATGACCGCGCGGACCTCCTCGCTCTCGACGAAGGCCTCGATGCCGCCGAAGACCTCCTCGATCTGTTCGACCAGGGCCTCGGCGGCCTCGGCCTCGTCCGCGAACTCGGCGTTGTCCGCGCGCGTGGTCAGTACCTGCTTCGAGCGCGTGCCGTCTCGGTAGTAGGTGACGCCCTTGCCGCCGTGGTCGTAGACCCACTCGAAGACCTCCTGGGCGTCCGCGACCGTCGAGTCGTTGGGCGCGTTGACCGTCTTCGAGATGGCGGAGTCGACGCCCGCCTGGCAGGCCGTCTGGACGCCCGCGTGCTGCTTGGCCGAGAGGTCGCCGGTCGTCACGAACAGTTCGCCGACCGCGTCCGGGACGGTCTCCAGCCCGTCGACGCCGTCGAAGGCGTTGGTGGCCATCTGCTCCTGCGCCTCTTCCTTGACGGCCGCCACGTCGACGTCGTTTTCCTCCAGCACGCGGAGGAAGTAGTCGTCGAACTCGACGAGCATCTCGTCACCCTGGACGTCGTCGGAGACGTTCTTGTAATAGGCGACGTTGTAGATGGGCTCGCAGCCGCCGGTCGTGTTGCCGACCATCGAGGTGGTGCCCGTCGGCGCGATGGTCGTCGTATTGTGGTTGCGGATGGGGAAGCCCTCTGCCCACTCGTCGGCGTCGAGACCGGTCTGCTTCTCGAACCAGTCCCGGTACCGCGTCGGATCGGCGTACTTCGAGTCGTCCCAGTCCGCGAAAGACCCGCGCTCGGTCGCGAGTTCGTGGCTGGCCCACTTCGAGCCGTGGTTGATGTGGGTCATCAGCTGGCGGGCGACCGCGTTGGCGGGGTCGCTGCCGTAGCGCATCCCGAGCTGGATGTACAGCTGCGCGAGGCCCATGATGCCCAGCCCGATCTTGCGCATCGCGCGGACCTTCTCCTCGATCTGCTGGACGGGGAAGTCCGACATCGTGACGACGTTCTCGAGGAACCGCGTCCCGAGTTCGATCCGGCGGTCGAATTCCTCCCAGTCGATGGCAGCCGCGAGGAAGGCCTCGATGGCGTCCTCCAGGGTGTCGTACTCGTCGGCGTGGTTGGCCGACCAGACGCGCCAGTCCGGGGCGGTCTCGGCGGCCAGCGTCGAGAGGTTGATGTGCCCGAGATTACAAGCTTCGTACTCTTCAAGCGGTTGTTCACCACAGGGATTTGTTGCTAATATCCGATGATCTGGATGTTCGTCCACGTCGAAGGAGTGTTCCTTGTTCACTCGCTCCAGATAGATGACGCCGGGTTCGCCGTTCTCGTGGGCGCCCTGGACGATGCGCTCCCAGAGGAGGTCCGCCGGGATGGAGAGCACCTCGCCGACCTCGACGTGTTCGCCGAGGTCGAACATCTCGTAGAGTTCCTTCGTCTGGGCCGTCGCGACGTGGGGTTCGCCCGTCCGCGGGTTCGTGAAGGTGAACTCCTCGTCGGCCTTCAGCGCGTCCATGAACCCGTCGGTCACGCCGACGGAGATGTTGAAGTTCGAGAGATGGCCCTCGACGGCGTTCCGGAGGTGCTTGGGCACGCGGCCCTCGTCGTCGATGAGCTCCCGGGCCTCCTCCAGGGCCTCCGCGAAGGAGGTGTGGGTGTAGTCGTCGGGGTCGTTCAGGCGGAGGGTCTCCGCGAGCGAGACGTCCTTGTTCTTCGCGTGGATGAACTGGATGACGTCTGGGTGCGAGACGCGCATGACGCCCATCTGGGCGCCCCGCCGGGCGCCGCCCTGGGCGATGGTCTCGCACATCTGGTCGTAGGTCCGCATGAACGTGATGGGGCCGCTGGCGATGCCGCCGGTCGAACCGACGGGGTCGCCGTAGGGCCGCAGCCGCCAGAACGCATAGCCCATGCCGCCGCCGCTCTGGAAGACCTGCGCGGCCTCCTTGGCGGTCTGGTGGATGTCGTCGATGTCGTCCTCGGGGGAGTCGACGAAGCAGGCCGAGAGCTGCTGGAGTTCGTCGCCGGCGTTCATCAGCGTCGGCGAGTTCGGCATAAAGGAGAGGTGCTCCATCGCGTCCTGGAACTCCCCGGCGACGGTCTCGACGTGCTCGCGCACGCCGTCCGGCAGTTCGGGGACAACCGTGTCGTAGGCGAACTTGTTGACGTTGTACTCGGAGAGGGTCGTCTCGGCGTCCGTGTCGGCCGCCGTGGTCCCTTTCCCGAAGACCTCGGCGGCGAGTTCGTCCCGGCGGGGGTGGTCGGGCTTGAGCTGGTCCGGCGTGACCGATACTTCGACGCCCTGGTTGTCGGCCTCGAAGACGGCTTCCGCCAGGGCGACGTTCTTGGCGACGCGCTCGAAGAGGTCCTCCTGGCTCTCGATCAGTTCCCCGTCCGCGTCCTTGCGGAGGTAGCGCGCGGGGAGGATGTTGTGATACGCGTTGTCGGTCAGGCGGTCGGCGAGGGTGTCGCCCTCGGTCCGCTTGATCGGGAGTGTGAGGTCGTCGGCTCCCAGGTCCGTGCTCATGCGCCCTCACCTCGCGTAACTGGCTGTGCGGCGATGCGTCGTCCGCGGTGTGGCCCCGTACCGTTCATTTTGTGACGATTTCCTGTTGATTCGGGTTCCAGATAACCGTTTTGCCCGATCGAATACCGGTGCCGTATTGCGGTTCTCTGGTCGTGTCGAAACTATTCCTGCTGTGATACGTCCGGCTCGGTTTGCCCGGCTCGCGCCCCGGGCTTCACGGACCAATTAGTCGGGTGGTTCCCTCTTAATGGGATGGAAACCGGGGTGAAAGTGAATCGAACGAAATCGGATCTGGTCGCCGTCGGTGGGTTTCGCACTGGAATCACAGGGGGGTCGAGGGATGGCGAACGTACGGCCCGGAAGCTTATGGGTGCTCCGCCTGTCGTGACGGGCATGTCACTCGTCGCGACGGCCCTCCAGTCTGGCTCGCTCACGTCGCCGCCGGCCCTGCTCGTCGGCGTCGCCGTGCTCGCCGTGATCATTCTCGTCGGGCGTATCGTGATGAAGGTCGCCTGGCGCCTCGTCCTCATCGCGCTCATCGCGCTGGCCACGCTGTGGATCCTCGGCATCCTTGGCTTCCAGACGGGCGTCTTCTGACCCTGGAGGCGGAACCGGCGCCCGAACGTTTACCGGCCGATCCTGCGTAACCGGACACGACATGGACGACTGGCGAATCGACGCGGAAATCGTCTGGGTGCGCATCCGGGGATGGATCCACGTGAGCCTTCGTGTGATCGGCCTCGGTCTCGTCTGTCTCGCGGTCTGGAATCTCCTCGGGCCGGCTGTCTCCGGCTACAGTGCGATCGCTCCGTACCGTGAACCGATTAGTGCGGGACTCGCTCTGACCCAGGGAAGTGGATACGTCGCTGACCTCCTGGTGCTCGGAATCGGGCTCGTCGTGGCCTGGTGGGGGTAACGGTCGCGGCCAACTGCCTCGACTGCAATCTCGCGGCCGCGTCGCTCGGGCTGTTCGCGCTCGTGGACGACGCGACGCGGGCCACGTGGTGAAGATCCCGTCTCCCGGAAACTATCAGGATCCGGCCCGATTCGGCGTCCATGAGCGCGAGCCTCCCTGCCGAGACCGAAACGCTTCGCGACGACGTCAGGTCGTTCGTCGAGACCGAGGTACGCCCGATCGCGGGTCAATACGACCGAACCGGCACGTACCCCGCGGGACTCCTGGCGACGATGGCAGAGCGCGGGTGGACCGGGCTCACGATCGACGAGGACGACGGCGGCGCCGGGCGGACGCTGCTCGACCTCACCGTGCTGATCGAGGAGCTATCGGCCGCAATGATGCCCCTGGCGAGCGTCCTGGCGCTGAACCTCGGTGTCGCCCGCGTCGTCGAGGCGTACGGGTCCGACGCCCAGCGCGAGCGGTACGTCCCTGAGATGGCCAGCTTCGAGACCGTCGGCGCGCTCGGGTTCAGCGAGGCCGGCGCCGGCAGCGACAAGTCCGGTATCCAGACCGAGGCCGACCGCGAGGGCGACGGGTGGATCCTCTCGGGGAACAAGCGCTGGGTGACCAACTTCCCCGAGGCCGACGTGGTCCTGACCTACGCCCGGACCGGGAGCCCCGAGGAGTGGCCCCATGGCGTGAGCGCGTTCCTGGTCCCCACGGACGCGTTCGGGGTCGAGCGAACCTGGGACACGCTCGGCGCCAGGAGCGTCGAGACGACGGCCGTCTCGCTCGACGACGCTCGCGTGGACGCCGACGCCCTCGTGGGTGATCCGGGCGAAGCAGTCGTCCAGCGGGGGCGACTCCACAACGGCGTGAACGTTCCGGCACGGGCGGTCGGCATCGCCCGCGCCGCGCTGGCGGACGCCCGCGACCACGTCCAGGGGCGCGAGCAGTGGGGCGGCCCCCTCGCCGACAAGCAGGGCGTGCAGTGGCGACTGTCGGAGATGGCCGGACGGGTGGACGCCGCTCGACTCCTGACGCGGCGGGCGGCCAGGCGGGCCGAAGCCGGCAACGACGTCGCACGCGCGGCGCCGATGGCCAAGGTGCGCGCGACGGAGGCCGCGGTGTCGAACGCCAACGACGCGATGCAACTCCTCGGCGGCGTTGGCTACACGACCGAGGCCGAGGTCGAGCGGTACCTGCGCGACGCGCGACTCCTGACGATCGCGGGCGGGCCGAACGCGGTTCACAGGGACAAACTCGCCGCGGCCGTCCTCGACGGCGCGTGACTCAAACCGTCGCGAGGAAGTTCCGGATCACGTCGTGGCCGACAGCGGTCAGGACGCTCTCGGGGTGGAACTGGACGGCCTCGATGGGGTACTCGCGGTGGCGGATCCCCATCACCAGTTCCTCGCCGTCGACCGTGGTCGTCGCCGTCACGTCGAAACAGTCCGGCACCTCGGTCGCGATCAGCGAGTGGTAGCGGCCGCCCTGGAAGCCCTGTTCGAGACCGCGGTAGACGCCCTCGCCGTCGTGATCGATGGGGAAGGCCTTGCCGTGGATCGGTTCGGGTGCCCGTCCGACCTCGCCGCCGTAGGCGTGGACCGCCGCTTCGAGGCCGAGACAGACGCCGAGCGTCGGCACCTCGGGACTGAGTTCGGTGAGCACGTCCGTCGTCACGCCGACGTCGCGCTCGTTTTCCGGGTGTCCCGGCCCCGGCGAGACGACGATGGCGTCCGGGTCTGCGTCCCGGACGTCGGCGAGCGAGGCCGTGTTCCGCACGACCGAGGTCTCGGCGTACTCGCTGACGTACTCCACGAGGTTGTACGTGAACGAGTCGAAGTTGTCCACGAAGAGGACGTGGGCGTCCGCCGGGACGAGCGTCTGGGCCTCGTCCGGAGATGCGTTCATCGAGTGACCTCCTCGGGGCCGTCGGCCGGCGGATCAACAGCGTCGTCGCTCGGTTCGTCGGTGGTCACGTCCGCGGCCGCGATGTCGTCCAGGGCGACGAGGACGCCGTCCATCTTCGACTCGGTCTCGTCGAACTCCGCGGCGGGGTCGCTGTCGGCGACGATGCCCGCTCCCGCCTGGACCGTGAGGCGGTGAGGCACGGCCGCGCCGGCCAGACGCTCGATCGTCGCCGAGCGAATCACGATGGCGAAGTCCGCGTCACCCTGCCAGGAGACGTAGCCCACGCCGCCGCCGTAAGGCCCCCGGGGCTGGGACTCCAGGTCGTCGATGATCTCCATGGCACGGATCTTCGGTGCGCCAGAGAGGGTGCCCGCTGGGAAGGCCGCTCGGACCGCGTCGAAGGCGTCGCAGGCCGCGTCGAGCGTCCCGGTCACCGTCGACTCGATGTGCTGGACGTGGCTGTACTTGAGGACGTTCATGAACTCCTCGACGCGGACGCTGCCCGCCTCGGCCACCCGGCGGACGTCGTTGCGCGCCAGGTCGACGAGCATCGTGTGTTCAGCCCGCTCCTTGCCGTCGGCGAGCATCTCGCCAGCGAGCCGGCGGTCTTCGACCGGGGAGTTTCCACGCGCGCACGTGCCCGCGATGGGGTTCGAGACGATCCGACGGTTCCCCACGGAGACCAGCGTCTCCGGGCTAGCGCCCACGATGGCGCGGTCGCCGTAGTCGAGCAGGTACATGTACGGCGAGGGGTTGACCGACCGGAGCGACTCGTAAAGGGCCAGGGGGTCGACCTCGCCGTAGAGCTCACGCGTGCGCGAGATGACCCCCTGGTAGATGTCGCCGCACTCGACGTGTTCCTTCGCGCGCGCAACGGCGGCCTCGTAGTCCCCACGGGGCCCGGCCGTCTCGCGGTCCAGGTCGAACCCGCCGGTCGTCAGCGGCCCAGCCGACGCGAGCAAGTCCGCGACGCGCTCAGCCTCGGCGACGAGGTCGTCGTAGACGGCGCCGGCGTCGTCCTCCCCACGCACCACGGGCGTGAAGACCAGGTCCAGCGCGTCCTCGGCGTGGTCGAAGACGAGTGTCGCCGTATTCAGGACGAACTCGGCGTCCGGGAACCGCGAGTCCGGTCGGTCGAGGCCGACCTCGTCGAGCCACAGGTCGTAGACCGCGTCGTAGGCGAGGAAGCCGACGAGGCCGCCCTCCAGGTGCTGACGGTCGCTCTCGGGAAAGCCCCGGAGGTCGACGTCGGGGAGGACCGCACGCAGACTGTCCAGCACGTCCCCGCCGTTCGGTTCGAGCAGGTCCGCGTACCGGTCGTCGACGGTCTCGACCGTCGTCTCGTCCCCGTCGACGGTAACGACAGCCTCCGGGTCGTAGCCGACGAAGGAGAAACGGGCGTGGCGGTCCCCCCGTGACGGAGCGAAGGCTCCGTTCGGATCGCTCGAGGCGACCTTCTCCGCGCTCTCCAGGAGGAACGAGTGGTCGGCCGCATCCGCGTTCGTCGTTCGCCCCGTCAGCGCCGCGTACGCTGCCAGGGGATCGATCCCCGCGTCGAGTGGCGCCGTGGCTCGCACCACTGCAGGCCGGGCCCCCTCGGCGAGATCGACGAACGCCTCGCGGTCGACGTCGAGTATCCCGTCGGTCACGCCGACACCTCCCGGTGCGTTGCGGACCGGACGAATCGCCCGACTGCGTCGTGGTCCTTCCGGCCGCCCGTCCGCTCGACGCCGGTAGCGGTGTCGACGGCAAACGGACGCACCGTCTCGACGGCGTCGCCGACGTTCTCCGGCGTGAGCCCGCCAGCGAGGACGACCGGCACGTCCACGGCGTCGACCAGGTCGCGAGCGCGGTCCCAGTCGTGGGTCTCGCCCGTGCCGCCGCCACCAGCTTCGTCCGTCGAGTCGACCAGGAGTGCGTCGGCGACCTCGGCGAATGCCTCGGCGTCCGGCTGGTCGGCGTCGATGCCCGCGATCACCGCCGCGTCGGTCCGGGCGCGCAGGCCCCCCAGGTACTCGGGAGCCAGGCCGCCGTGTACCTGGATCGCGTCCGGTTCGACGCGGTCGGCGAGCCGGACGGCAGCCTGGACGGAGGAGGGCATCGTAACGAGGACGCTCGTGACGAACGGCGGGACTCCCTCGACGAGATCGGCGGCCCGTTCGGCCGAAATTTCCCGAGGTGTGTCGACGGGGACGTCCACGACGAACCCCACTGCGTCTGCGCCTGCCGCGACGACAGCGTCGCAATCCGCGGCCGTGGTGACGCCACAGATCTTCACGCGCGTCATGCCTCGACACCGCAGAGCTCGTCGAGCTTCGCCGCGGCGTCACCGTCGTCGATGGCCTGCGCCGCCCGCTCGACGCCGTCCGCGAGCGAGGTTGCACCGTCCGCGGCGTAGATCGCGGCCCCGGCGTTCGCGAGGATGATGTCCCGCTTCGGCCCGTCGGTCCCGCCCTCGACGATTGCACGCATGTCGGCGGCGTTCTCGGCGGGCCCGCCGCCCGCGACGGCCGAAATCGGCGCCTGCTCGACGCCCAGGTCGGCCGGCGTCAGGGTGTACTCGGACACGTCGCCGCCGTCGACCTCCGCCACCCGCGTCTCGTCGTGGATGGCGATTTCGTCCAGTCCAGCGCCGTGGACGACGAGGGCCCGGTCGACGTCCATCTGCGTGAGCGCGCGGGCGAGCACCGGGACGAGGTCCGGGTCGTAGACGCCCACGACCTGGGCGTCGGCGCCGGCGGGGTTCGTCAGCGGCCCGAGGACGTTGAAGATGGTCCGCATGCCCAGTTCTTTGCGCGGGCCGATGACCGCCTTCATCGCCGGGTGGAACACCGGCGCGAGCATGAACCCGATGCCGGCGTCCTCAATGTGGCCCTCGACGGCCGGCGGTTCGGCGTCGACCGTCACGCCGACCTCCTCCAGGACGTCCGCGCTCCCCGAGGACGAGGAGACAGAGTAGTTGCCGTGCTTGGCGACCGGGATCCCCGCCCCCGCGACGACGATAGCGCTCGTCGTCGAGACGTTGATCGTGTCGTAGTCGTCGCCGCCGGTCCCACAGGTGTCGACGAGCGTCTCGCGGTCAGGAGAGATTGTCCGCGCGGCCGCGCGCATGCCCTGCGCGAAGCCGGCAATTTCCGTCTCTGTCTCGCCTTTCGCCCGGAGCCCCGAGAGCAACGCCCCGATCTGGGCCTCGGTGGCGTCCTCGAAGACAGTCGTTGCTGCCTCGCGGGCCTCCGCGAGCGTCAGGTCCTCTCCCTCGGTCACACGTTCGATGTAGTCCTGCACGTGGAATCACCAATGTACGATTTCGTCTTGTAATGCACAAATACGTACATCGACATAAGCCTGTCGCCCAGGAACGGCCCGCACCGAGCGAGTTCGAGCCGCACGTTTTTGGCGGTCGGCCATCAATCCGGGCCCATGGTCGTAGACTGGGACGAGGCGGAGCCGGTCGAGGGTGACGAGGACGAGCCCGACGACTGGAAGCAGCGCCTCCTGAAGCGCTTCACCCGGTATCTCCCGATCAAGACGTGATCGCCAGGGGACGCCGTGGTGGTCCGTCACGTGGGTCGGCCAATCCGTAACCTTCAATTGTCCCTCCGAAGTACGAGAAAATGCGAGGGTTCGTGGTCTAGGCTGGTTATGACACCTCCTTGACATGGAGGAGGTCGGCAGTTCAAATCTGCCCGAACCCATCTTCTGGCGGCACTACGCGACGAGCGACGCGAGGAGCCAGTGCCGCCAGACGATGACGAGAGGGGAGATTTGAACCCTGGAAGTCACAGCCCGGGAGCGGAGCGAGCGAGCACCCCGGACTGTCTTCCTCCGGTTCACAATCTGCCCGAACCATCTTCTTTGTTTGCTGCACGACGAATGAAGCGAGGAGTTACCCCACGCAGCAAATGACGAGAGGGATCTATGCCCTGAATGGAACAGTCCGGGAGCCAAGCGAGTGAGCGACCGCCCGGTCCATCTTTCGGCGGTTCAAATCTGACCAGACCGGGACCACCGTGTAGTCCGCCCGGTATGTGCATCGCTCAACCCACACTTCCGGCGCGCGCACGGCAAGAATCAGTCACGAAGCCGCCATCCAATAGAAGTCCCATGGACAGTGGGGAGATTGATTCCAATTATCGGCTGCGATAATTCGAGACCCTGAGGCAGATTCTAGCTTCGACCGAAGTCAGGAACTGTTGACCACAACATCAAAAGATAGAGTGAAGCGGTCATCTCAGTCCCTGGTTAGTCGAGATCCGCGATTCGACAAAGAACCTCGAACCGCATGACTGCGCCGGGTTTTTACTGGCTCTGAAAACGCTTGTTCGCCCTCGGTGGCTCAAGTCGGACGGTGATGGCTATCGATTCAAAAAGTGAAACTACCCGGATCCTCGTCCGGCGATAATCGGTCAATAGTGTACGGTACCTAACGATTAAATAGGGGCACGTGGTCACCATGCCCTATGCAGTTGCAAAAGCTGCTGTCGACGGACGAGGAACAGGCAGTCAGTCCGGTCATCGGCGTGATCCTGATGGTCGCGATCACGGTGATCCTGGCGGCAGTCATCGCGAGCTTCGTGCTCGGGCTTGGGGGCAACCAAGAAGTCGCTCCAACGGCAACTTTTGATTTCAACTACGACACTGATGACACTAGTGGAGAAATGACAGTCACACACACGGGTGGAGACAACATTCGGGGCGACCGTCTCTACATCCGTGGAAACGATATCGTCGAAGATACGGGGGCTTGGGATGAAAGTCCTGTAAGTGGAGACGAGAGCACTGAAATCGAGGGCGAAAGCGCTGTTACCTCAGGTGACTCCGCCACTATCGATCTGGATGATAGCGATACAGGAACCTATGTTATTAGAGTAGTTTGGGAGTCAAGCTCTGGCGGTTCGTCGTCCGAGCTAGCATCCGACCGCGGACCGGACGCCTGATCGGCTACCAACCTCCTTCATTTGTCCACCGGACAGTGACAACACCCAGTAGAGCTACGGACCGGTCGTCTCGAAGCAGGGTTTTTCATCACGCCCAAGATTAGTAACGACGGGTGAGTCATGAATCACGCACGCTACGACGCCGAGGCGCGAATCGCCGAAACCCTCGCCGCAGCGGCCTTCGCCCTCGTCGCCGGACTCCTCCTCTGGCCGCCCGGCGCCGTCTACTGGACTGGCGTGGCGAACGTACTCGGCGATGGCGTAACGCTGGCTCTCGTCAGTACGCTCGCTCTCGTCCTCGGCGCCTGGTTCGCCCGAACGGCAGCCTTGGCTCTCTCGCACCTCCTCGTCGGCGGCGTCATCGCCTACGGTCTCGGAATGGTCGCTATCGAGGTCCTCCTCCAACCCATTAGCCCCGCTCACCTCATCTGGTATGGTGCCCTGTTGGCCGGTCTTCTCGGTGGCGCAGCTATCTACCAAGGCGTCGCCTGGCTCGGCCAACGTCGTCGGTCGACCGCCCCGGAGGGGACGCTTTAACCGCCCCCGGACCGGTATCTGGACCATGACACCCGTTCGTCGCCTCGTGATCGACGTGCTCAAACCGCACGAACCGCCGCTGGTGGAGTTCACGCAGGGAATCGGCGAGACGGAGACGGTCGAGGCCGTTGCCTCCTCGCTCGTCGAACTCGACCAGGAGGTCCAGAACGTGAAACTCACACTGGAGGGTCCGAAGGTCGACCTCGCGCGGATCGAGGACGCGGTCGAGCGCCTCGGCGGGACGGTCCACTCGGTCGACGAGGTGGCCTGTGGCGAGTACGTCGTCGAGGAGCGGCCGACGCCACAGGACTGAGATGGCGTCGATACGCGAGCGCGCCGCGCTACTGCTCGGGCGCGAGGACGTGCTGTCGATTTCGCGGCGCTACTTCGTCTCCAACGGTTTCGACGGGACGCTGACGTGCATCGGCGTCATCGTCGGGGCGGTCCTCTCCGGGGTGACCGACGGCTTCCTCGTCATCAAGATCGGCCTCGGGGCGGCCATCGGGCTGGGGACCTCCGCGCTGTGGAGCGTCTGGGAGATCGAGCGCGCCGAAACCCTCGCCGACGTCCGCCGCCTCGAGCGGGCGATGCTGACCGACCTCGACGACTCGCGCATCGAACGCGAGGGGCAGGGCGCCCGGATCGTCCACGCGACGGCGAGCGGCCTCGGACCCACTATCGGGGTGCTCGTGCCGCTCGTTCCCTTCCTCTTCGAAGGAACATTTCTGTCGATGGTCGAGGCCGCCGCTCTCGGGGTCTGTCTTGGGATCGCCATCCTCGGGACCTTCGGCGCGTACATGGGCTCGATCTCCGGGCAGCGGTGGTACGTCTCCGCGGCACGGATGGGAGTGGCGGGGCTCGTCGTCGCGGCGCTCAACATTCTGCTGCCCGGCTGAAGGAGGGGGCCGGCGCCTACTCCGCGAGTGCGCGTCGCGCCGCCGCGAGGCCGGCGTCCGGATCGACGTCTGCGCCCTGCGCTTCGAGGGCGTCGCCGAGTCCGGCGAGGAGCGCGAAGACGTTGGACGGCCGGGCGCTGTGGCCCATGCAGCCGATCCGGAGCACGTCGCCGGCCAGGTCGCCGAGGCCGCCCGCGACCTCGATGCCGTGGTCGTCGAGCAGCGCGTCGATCACGGCGCCGTCGTCGACGCCCTCCGGGAGCCTGACGGCGTTGAGGCTGGGGAGCCAGTAGTCGTCTTCGGGGTTGAGCGCGAGGCCCATGGCTTCGACGCCCGCCTTGAGTGCGCTCGCGACGTGCTCGTGGCGCTCCCAGCGTGCCTCGATCCCCTCCTCGGCGACGAGTCGGAGAGCCTCGCGCAGCGCGTAGACGTTCGTGATCGGCGCAGTGTGGTGGTAGGCGCGTTCCTCGCCCCAGTATTCCTGGAGGAGGGAGAGGTCGAGATACCAGGAGCGGACCGGCTCCTCGCGGGCGAGGACCTTGTCCATCGCGCGGTCGGAGAGCGTGAGCGGGCTGGCACCCGGCGGACAGCTCAGACACTTCTGGGGGCCGGCGTAGGCCACGTCCACGTTCCACTCGTCGACGTGCAACTCGACGCCGCCCAGGGACGTGACGGTGTCCGCGATCACGAGCGCGTCGTGGTCGTGGGCGATGCTCGTGAGTTCGGGCACGTCCGGCTGGAGGGCACCCGTACTCGTCTCCGCGTGGACGAAGCCGAAGAGGTCCGGCTGGTGCTCGTCGAAGGCGTCGGCGACGTCCGCGGGGTCGAGGGGTTCGCCCCACGGGGCCTCGACGGTAACGACGTCGCCGCCCGCACGGCGGACCATCTCGGCCATGCGCTCCCCGAAGTACCCGTTGCCGGGGACGAGGACGGTGTCGCCGGGTTCGGTCAGGTTGCCGATGGCGGCCTCCATCGAGGCGGATCCGGTCCCGCTGACGGGGATCGTCCACTGGTTGTCGGTCCGGAAGACGTAACGGAGCAGGTCCTGGACCTCGTCCATGATCTCGACGAAGGCGGGGTCCAGGTGGCCGACGAGTGGCGTGCCCGCCGCACGGAGGACGCGCGGGTGGACCTCGCTCGGGCCGGGACCCATCAGCGTCCTGTCCGGGGGGACGAGCTCGCCGACGTCTGGTCGTTCCATACACGATTGCAGCGGCCTCGGTTGCTTAAGAGTGGGCCTTTTCGTCTCGCGGGCGTCTGACGCGAGCAACCGTGGCGTTTTACACGTCGGCCGCTGTTGGATTCCCCTGTGGTAGACGTCCTCCTCGTGATCGGCCTGGTGGTCGCGGGCTTCGTCGGGTACAACATCGGTGGGTCGACGACGGGACCGGCCTTCGGCCCGGCAGTCGGAGCCGGCGCCATCTCGAAGGTCCTCGCCGCAGGCCTCATGTCGGTGTTCTTCTTCGTCGGAGCCTGGACCATCGGCCGGCGCGTCGTCGACACCCTCGGTCGCGAACTCGTCACCAACACGGACATCTTCACGGCCGAAGCGAACGTGGCAGTCCTGTTTTTCATCGGCGGCGCGCTGTTCGTCGGCAACTACGCCGGGGTCCCCGCCTCGACGTCGATGACCGCCGTGGGTGCGATCGCCGGGATGGCCCTCGCTGCCGGCAGCCTCGCCTGGTCGGTCATGGGCGAGATCGTGATGTGGTGGATCGTCGCGCCGATCATCGGCTTCTGGGTGTCCGGCGTGATCGGCCGGTACTTCTACCCGACGCTGAACCGGTGGTTCGCCCTGCGCACCACTGAGGGCTCACTGCTCACCGTGGACCGGTCGGGACTCGTGCCGCGGGTGTCCCGCGGGCCCAACACGACCCGCCGCGAACTGTCGGGAAGCGTTGTCGTCATCCTGATCGGTTGCGTCATGGCCTTCGCGTCCGGGACGTCGAACATCGCCAACGCCGTCGCCCCCCTGGTCGGCAGCGACGTGATCGGGATGAACCACGCGATCATCCTGGGGGGCGTCGCCGTCGCAGTCGGGGCGTTCACCATCGCGCGGCGGACCCTCGACACCCTCGGCAACGACCTCACCCAGCTCCCGCTAACCGCGGCCATCGTCGTGGCGACCGTCAGCGCGACCCTCGTCACCCTCCTCTCGATCATCGGCATCCCGGCGAGTTTCGTCATCATCGCGACGATGAGCATCGTGGGCCTCGGCTGGGGGCGGGCGACGCGCACGACGACGGTCTCCGAGGGAGTTCGGGGCGGACGGACGGGAATGTCACCGGGCGCGCTCGCTGGCGACGAACCCGGCGAGGAACTGCCGGCCATCGGCGAGGAGGAACCCGAGGACCTGCCGACGGCTGCAGACCTGTTCGATCCCTCGACGACCGGTCGCGTCATACTCATGCAGAACGTCGTTCCGGTTCTCTCGACGGTCGGGGCCTTCCTGACCTTCCGGTTCGTCCCGATCTTCGGGTTCTGACGGGGTCAGTCCCGGTCCGTGGCGGGGCGCTCGATCGACGCGGCGAACTGCTTGACGATCTTTTCCTCGGCCCGGTGGAGCGTCTCGCTCGCGGTCGACTTGGCAATGTCGACCGTCGACGCCAGTTCGGTCAGCGAACACTCGCGGGGCGTGTCGTAGTACCCGGCCTCGACGGCGGCCTCCACGAGCCGCTGCTGGCGCGCGGTCAGGAGCTGTTCGTCGGGCATCGAGTCCCTGACGTACTCGACGTCGAACGAGACGCCGAGGGCCTCCAGCATCTCGCCGAGTTCCGAGAGGCGCTCGTGGGGTGCCGTCACCTCCCAGGTGAGGTCGCCGTCCGTGACCTCGAAGGGGGTTTCGAGCGGGACGCCGGAGTCCCGGGCCGCGAGGAGCGGCAGTGGGGCGCTCGTCTCGAACCAGACCAGCGCGCGACCGTCCGACTGCTGGAGGACGTCGACGAGCGTGACGTCCGCCTGGGCCTCCATGTCCGAGAGGAGGGTCGGGAGGTCCTCGGAGAGTACCTCGACGAGGCCGACGCCCTGCTCGTTCTCGAGCAACGCGGCGAGGACGCGGACCGTCGCCTCGGGATGGTTCCGCGTCAGGGTCCCGACCCAGATACCCTCCGGAATCGTCAGGGTGAGTTTGGCGTGTGGCATGTTTCCGATTCGAATATATTCGGTCCCGTGCACCCATCAATGTTGGCGAACATGTTCGTGTCAGGCGGCGTCTGTCGGCCCGTCGCGCCCGTCGAGTTTGCGTAGCGACTCGTGTGTCCCGACGACCATCGCCGGGACGACGAGCATGAACAGGTGTTCCTCGATTGGGATACCGAGCAGGGTCACGCCGGTACGCAGGGGAATCTCGAAGACGCCGGCCTGGAGGGTGTACCAGTCCCAGACGAACGCGAAGGGGTACAGGACCGCGATCGTTCGGGCGGCGGCACGGAACGCGCCGGCCCACCAGAGCACGCCCAGGGCCACGGTCCCCCAGAGGACCTCCGTCGCGAGGTAGGTGTACGGACCGAGAACGGTGACGTCGGGAAGCACGGTCGACGTACGGCTCGCCGCGCCAAAACCCCACGGGTGAGTCGGGGCCGGGGAGCGATACCGGTCGGTGAGCCCGTTCCCGGCCAGCGGGGCCGAAACCAAGTTTGATTACGCCAGCAATCGAAGCCGCGCTACGGGAACTTCACGATGGATATTGCCGACATCGCAACAAGCGACTACGTCGAGGTCGACGCCGAGGAACGACTCGGCAAGGTACGATCCCTGTTCGAGCGGGAGAATCCGGAGGGAATCGTCGTCACGAACGACGGCGAGTACTCTGGCGTCATCACGGAACGACAGCTCCTCCAGTCACACGTCGAGGACGACGCGAAGGCGCGTCGGCTCCAGACGCCGGCCCCACAGGTCGAGCGCACGGCCGACGTCCGGCGGGTGGCCCGCGTGATGGTCGAGGGCAACGCCAAGGTGGCCCCGGTCTTCGAGGCCGACCGCCTGTGGGGCGTCGTCACTGGCGACGCCATCCTCGGGGCGGTCCTCGAGAACCTCGACGCGCTGGACGTCGGCGAGATCTACACGGAGGACGTCGTCACGGTCGACGAGGACACCGGCGTCGGCCAGGTCATCAATCTCTTTCGCGAGCACGGTATCTCTCGCCTCCCGGTCCTGAACGACGACGGGCACCTCTCGGGCGTGGTGACGACCCACGACATCGTCGACGTCACGATCCGGGACATGGACAAGGCGACCCGCGGGGATCGCGCCGGCGACATCGACCGCGTCCTCGATCTCCCCGTCTACGACGTGATGAGCAGCCCCGTCGTGACCACGACCGTCGACGAGCCCGTCGGCCAGGCCGTCCAGCGGATGTTCGACAACAACTACGACGGCCTGGCGGTCACGCCCGCGGATGACGACCGGCAGGTCGTTGGCGTCATCACCAAGACGGACGTCCTCCGCGCGCTGACCTACACCGAGGAGGAACACATGGACGTCCAGATCACGAACGTGGCACTGCTGGACACCATCTCCCGCCAGGAGATCCGCGAGCACATCGAGGAGATCGCCGACAAGTACCAGAAGATGCAGGTCCAGCACGCCCACGTCCGCTTCCACGAGCACAAGGAGAAGCTACGGGGGACGCCGCTGATCCAGTGCCAGATCCGCCTGCGGACCAACCAGGGCCAGGCCGCCGGCTCCGGCGAGGGCTACGGCGCCGACAACGCCTTCCGCATCGCTGCCGACACCCTGGAGCGCAACGTCCTCGAGATCAAGGGCGTCGTCGCCGACGAGGAGTACCGCGGACAGTTGCTGCGGAAGCTCGGCGAGCTGTA
>Ga0207733_100090_pt1 | contig 90060 bp, 89 predicted proteins | sample A23P3SouthBayCA_FD_187735 | JGI IMG/M metagenome (GOLD analysis project Ga0207733, IMG submission 187735) | Aerobic enrichment media microbial communities from Eden Landing Ponds, California, USA - A23 P3 (SPAdes) | ecosystem: Environmental > Aquatic > Marine > Unclassified | place: Emeryville...
CCGTGCAGAAGCGGGCAAGGGTGAGGTTGTTCGCCTATTAAAGGAGGTCGTGAGCTGGGTTTAGACCGTCGTGAGACAGGTCGGCTGCTATCTACTGGGGGTGTTCGGAGCCTGACGGGAACGTTCGTATAGTACGAGAGGAACTACGAATGGTGACCACTGGTGTACCGGTTGTCCGAGAGGGCACTGCCGGGCAGCTACGTCACACGGGGTAAGAGCTGAACGCATCTAAGCTCGAAACCCACCTGGAAAAGAGGCTCCACTGAGGTCACTCGTACAAGACGAGTTCGATAGACTCGGGGTGTACGCACCGAGGCAACGAGGTGTTTAGCCCGCGAGAACTAACAGACCGAAGCCACTCAATCATCGCACTGACCCATTGAACGGGTCCAGGCGCAAACTGGATTGCACGCACATACGGTTGCATCTACATGCACCACCGATACCGGCGTTCCCCACACGGGGACCGTGGTTCGACTCCACGGATCGGCGTTAAGGCGGCCACAGCGGCGGGGCAACTCCCGTACCCATCCCGAACACGGAAGATAAGCCCGCCAGCGTTCCGGTGAGTACTGGAGTACGCGAGTCTCTGGGAAACTCGGTTCGCCGCCTGCCATTCATATTACGGCCCGACGGACATCGCGTCCGTCGGGCCGTTTTCATTTCCGGAGCGGGATCCGCTCCGTTCGACTCCGACAGCAGCCGCACCGCGGACCGCTATCCTTAACCACGACACTACACTACCGTCGACTGCGCCAAGGTGGCAGAGTGGCCTTACGCGGTCGCCTGCAGAGCGACTATACGCCGGTTCGAATCCGGCCCTTGGCTTACGTGGCGCGGCCGAAGGAAGTGCCACGACACGGGCTCGCGGCGTCAGCCGTGCGCCACCGTCTCGGCTTCTCGTCGGCCGCCGAGCGGCGGCACTACCGTCCGCGTCGGCCGCGGTGGGTTTTTGCTTCCCGGCGGTCCAGCGGTGGTATGGAGATAGAGACGGTGCTCGTTCCCGTCGACGGGAGCGAGGAGTCGGTGGCTGCCGCCGAGTACGCCGTCGCGCTCGCCGACGCGTACGACGCTGGGCTCCACGCGCTGTACGTGTTCGGCGAGGGAGTCGTCCGCGGCGTCGAGGCCGGCGACCTGGAGGAACAGCAGGTCGCGGCCGAGTCGGAGGCGTTCATGGACGACGTCCGCGAGCTGGCCGGCGACGTGCCGGTGAGCCACGCGACTGCGGCCGGCTTCTCGCTGTCGCGGCTCTCCCGACATCCGGGCAGCGTGATCCTCGATGCGGCCGACGAGGTAGACGCCGATTTTCTCGTCATCCCCCGCGAACCCGCGTCCGACACGCACGCCTCGGTGCTCGAGAAGGCTGCGGAGTACGTCCTCGCCCACGCGACCCAGCCCGTGCTGTCGGTGTAGCCGAACGCTCTTTGCGCGCCCTTCCCTGCCTCCGGCATGGCCACCGATCCGACCGCCCCGTGGGAGCGGCTGCTCGACGTCGTCGCGGACGCGGCCGACGAGTACCGCGACGCGGGCCGCGCCGTCGTCGCCGTGGAGCCGACGGACGTGTCGGTCACGCCGCCCGGTCAGGGGCCGTTCGGCCTCGTGCTCGTCGTCTCGGACGCGGCCCACGCAGAGCTCGTCGAGCTGACGGCCGCCCACGAGTTCCGGACGGCGGACGTGTTCCGCCAGGTCACGGACGACGTGGTGTTGCTCGCGCTCGCGCTCGAGAGCGCCGACGGCGAGGCAGCGGTGCTACTCCCGGCGTACTACGAGCGGACCAAAGGCGAGGAGGGACAGCTCCGCGACCACGACGGCGCGCTGTTCACGCACGTCCGGGGGCTCGGGGGCACGGACGTCGTCACGTTCGAGCACGACGAGCCGTCGGCGTTCTTTCCGGACGAGCGGTTCGACGAGGAGTAGCCGTTCGGCCGGAGTTCTCTCTCACTCCCCGTCGTGTTCCGCCGCGACCGCGTGGGTGTGGCCGCACTCGGGGCAGGTGACTTCGTCGTGGCGCAGCGCGGCGGAGTGTTCGCGCACCTCGCGCATCACCTCGGAGATGCGGTCCTCGGCGTCGAGCTCCTCGTCGACGGAGAGCTCGACCCCCTCGACTTCGAGGAGGAACTTCGCGATTTCCGTCACCTCGTACATCAGGTCGTCGAGCTCTTCGGCGGTGAAGAAATCACACATCGCCCCGTAGAGAAAGGTTGCGCCGGCTTTCCGCACCTTCCCCTCGAAGGAGGCACGCGCCTGGTTGACTGCCTGCGGCGAGTAGGTGTCGGTCATGAACGGGACGAGCTCGGGGAGGTTCTCCCCGATCTTCGTCATCTCGACGCCCGTCTCCGTCCGGAAATCCGCACACAGCCGCGCGATCGCCCACTCGCGGGCCGTGATGTACGTTCGGTCGCGGAGGAACTCGTTCGCCCGGTCGTACGTCGCCCCGTCGATCTTCGAGAAGCGCTCGTACTCGCGGACGTCCGCGGGCACCTCGTCGTCCGACGGCTCGGCGGCGGGCTCGTCCACCCGGCTGACCGCCTGCGTGACCTCTTCCCCGTCGACGGAACCGGACGCGTCACTCATACGTCTGGGTGCGGTCCGCCGTCGAAAAAGCGTATCGCCGGCGTCTGACGGACGGCGGACGGATCGGCGTCCGCGCCGGTCCCTCGACACCCAGACGGCCGGACCCCCCTCGCCACCGGCGAACGGCGCGAGAAAGCCGACACCGAGGACGAGAAACGCGGCCGCTGCGGTCGGTTTCTCCCGTGCGTTCGCGAGCGGACCACTACGTGAGACTCCACTCGTCCGAGGAAGAAACCTCTCGCCGTCCCGGGACGCTTTTGCCCCCTGGCGGCGTTGCCGCCGGCATGAACGTGCTGTTGGGAATCGGCGGCAGCGAGGACTCGCTCCGTGCGCTCGAGCGCACCATCGAACGCGCACTGGAGGCCGGCGACGATCTTACCGTCGCGGTCCTCGACAACCCGGACTCGGAGCCGACGCAAACAGAGGTCGCGGACCGCGCCCGCGAGCGGCTGGACGCGGCCGGGCTCGACGCAGAGGTCCGCAAACTCGAGGGGCATCCGGGGAGCGCGCTGGTCGACCTCGCCGAGTCGGAGGGGTTCGACCGCATCGCGCTCGGTGGCGGGGAGACGAGCCCGCTGGGGAAGATTCAGCTCGGTTCCATCGCCGAGTTCGTCCTGTTGAACGCCTCGGTCTCGGTCACGCTGGTACGATGACCCGCGTCTACCCCGACGACGTGGCCGGTCCGTACGAGGCGCCGCCCCGATCTTTCACCGACCGGGAGGGCCGCGACATCGAGGTTCGCCGGTTCGAGCCGTCGGCGATGGAGCCGTTAGTGGAGATGTACGTCGAGTTCCACCCGGAGGACCGTGCACAGGGCATCCCCCCGAAGGGGGAACAGAGCGTTCGCGAGTGGCTCGACAGCATCGTCGACGACGAGGGAGTGAACGTCGTCGCGTGGCACGGTGATGACGCGGTCGGTCACGCGACGCTCGTCCCGGAGTTCCGCGACCATCCCGACGAGGAGGTGACGGAACACGAACTCGCCATCTTCGTGATTCGCGAGTACCAGGAGGCTGGCATCGGCTCGGAGCTCATCGAGGCGCTGCTCGGCGCGGGCCGGGAAGGTGGCGTGGAGAACGTCTGGCTCACGGTCGAACGCTGGAACCGCGCCGCGGTCGGGCTGTACGAGAAGGTCGGCTTCGAGCCTTCCGACACGGGGAGCTTCGAGCTGGAGATGGCAGCCCGGCTCCGCTGAGGTGACGAGCCGACGCCGCTGCGCTGCGCCCGATTCGGCTGCGACGGCCGGCTACGCCGACCGCACGTTCTCGCCGACGGTGTCGCCGAACCGCTCGTCGTCGCCGTTGCGCTCGTAGGCGACCGACCCGCGGACGAGCGTCAGTTCTGGGAAGACGCCCTCGACCCCCTCGAACGGCGTCCACCCGCACTTGCTGTGGCGGTCTTTGGCCCGGATCTCCCGCGACGCCTCCGGGTCGACGAGGACGAGGTCGGCGTCGGCGCCCGGCTCGACTCGCCCTTTTCGCGGCAGGTCGAAGACGTCGGCGGGATTCGCGGCCGTGAGATCGCGCACTCGCTCGTAGCTCACGTCGCCGCGCCGTGCGAGGTCGAGGAGCAGCGGCAGCGCCGTCTCCACGCCTGGCACGCCCGACGGCGCCGTCCAGACGTCGGCGTCTTTCTCCGTGCGGGTGTGCGGCGCGTGGTCCGTCGCGACGACGTCGACCGTCCCGTCGACGACGCGCTCGAACACCGCCTCGCGCCGGGCTTCCGAGCGGAGCGGCGGGTTCATCCGGCCGTACGTGCCGAGTTCGTCGAGATCCTCTCGCGACAACAGCAGGTGGTGTGGCGTCACCTCGCAGGTCGCCCCCGCCGCGGCCGCGGTGTCGATACCCTCCGGCGTCGACGTGTGTGCGACGTGAAGGTCGACGTCGTGGTCGTCCGCGACCGCACAGGCCTGTTCGACGGCGGCGGCCTCTGCCTCCGCCGTCCGGAACGCGCTCCACGCGTCGGCGTCGTGGCGTTCGTTCGCGCCGCCGGGACGGACGGACTCGTCGAACAGCGTCGCGTCCTCGGCGTGGACGGTGACGGTGACGCCCTCGGCCGCAGCGTGGCCGAGCGCCGCCTCGAACAGCGGCGCCTCGATTCCCATCTCTCCCGTCGAGTCGGCGAGAAACACCTCGCCGAGCGCGAACAGCGGCCGGTCGAGCAGCGAGTCGGGGTCCCACGACTCGGTGACGCCGCCGTTGATGCCGTAGTCGACGAGCGACGCTGCGGCGAACTCAGCTTTCGCGTCGACCGCCGCCCCGTCCGTCGTCGGCGGATCGGTGTTCGGCTGGTCGACGACGGTCGTCACGCCGCCCGCGGCCGCGGCGCGCGAGCCCGTCGCCCACGTCTCCTTGTGTGGGAAGCCGGGCTGGCGGAAGTGGACGTGGACGTCGATCATCCCCGGGAGGAGCAGGCGGTCGGCGGCGTCGACGACGCGCTCCCCGTCGTCGGGTGCGAGCGCCGGCTCGACCGCGGTGATCCGCTCGCCGTCGACGCGGACGTCCCGGGTCCGGCCGTCGGCGAGGTCGGCATTCTCGAAGAGCATTGGTGTGGTGGCGGTGCGCCTCGTGGGTGGGTAAGTGTCCCGAAGTCCGCGGGGCGTCACCCCACGGTCTCGACCGACGGCTCGCGGTCGCCGACGAGTGCTGCCTCCAGGGCTCGGGCGACGGTGCTGGGGTCGTCGATGCCGTCTGCCCGGGCGACGCTCCCGACGGCGCCGGGGTCGAACGGGACGTCGAGTGCCGCGTAGACGGGAGCGAGCACGTCGGCGATGGGCCCGTGGTCGCGAACGACACAGATGCCGGCGACCTGCGCGACGCCGTCGGCGACGCGCTGTGCCACCCCGACGAGTTTCCCCTCCGTGGACAGCGAGTGCTGGCCGGGACAGAACGCGCCCGGTGGCTCGCCCCGTTCGGCGTCCACGCCGACCGACGCGAGCCCGCGGCGCACGTCAGCGAGCGCCGACTCGTAGCGGTCATCGAGGCCGCGGCGCACGTCGTCGATCGGCTGGAATCGACAGAATGCGACCGTGTTTCCCGTGTATGCGACGGCGCGCCCGCCCACGTCGCGCTCGAAGGGAGGGTAGTCGCGCTCGCTCGCCGCCGCGCGGGCGCGTTCGTAGCCGTCCGCTCGCGCGTCCCGACGCCCGAACGCGACTTGCCTGTGGGGACACCAGACTCTGACGACGCTCTCCCCCGTCGTCGCGACGTCTTCGCGGAGCGCCGCGGTGACGGCCCGGTCGTCGTCGACGGTGTCCGCCCGCCCCCGAACCACGCGCATACGTCGGCTCCGGGTCGGGGTGGCTAAAGGGATGCGCTCCAACTCGTCCGTATGGTCACGCTGTGCGGGGATGTCGTCGCCCGCTACGAGCGGTTCTCGCTGTACAACTCCCCGTATCCGGCCCACGACCGCGGTCGCGCGGTCGACCTCTACCCCGGCGAGAACGGCGCCCCGGCCCCCTCTCCCGTCGCCGGCGAGGTGCTCGACACGCGCACCGTCCGGTGTCCGCCCCGGCCGTACGCGGTCGACGAGGACCACCTCGTCCTCGTCGACACTGGCGACCGGGTGGCGCGCGTGCTCCACGTCGACCCGGCGGTCTCGCCCGGGGACGGCGTCGCGGTCGGCGACTCGCTCGGGACGCTCGTCCGCTCGGGCTTCTTCGGACGGTGGGTCGACGACCACCTCCACCTCGGTTTCCGCGATGCCGACGCGAACCCGTACCGGGCGTCGGGGTCGCTCCCGCTCCGGCTCGACGTCGCGGTCGAGCCGGTCGCGTGGGACGGGACGGGGACGGTCGCCGCAGTCGGACCGACACACGTCAGGCTCGACGCGCCGACACGCACCGGCGACGGTTTCGCGGCGCTCGCGAGCGACGAGGGGGTCCCCCTGGACGGGGGGCTCGCCCACTACGGGGGTGGCGGGGCGTTCGGCGGCCACGAGGGGCCGCTCTCGCTGCTCGGCTGTGTGGTCGGGACTGCCGACGGGCGCGACGTGGCGTGGGGAGACGTCGCGGTCCGCGCGAACGAGCGTCGCGCGACGGGGCTGTCGCTGTTCGCCTCCCGGGTCGGCATCGGAGCGAAGCTCGTCTTCCACGAGGGCCACGGGTTCGCTGTCGGCGACGAGCTCCGGGTGACGGTCGCGCCGACCGACGACCGAATCCGGCTCGACTAGCCGTAGCGGTCGCGCCACGCCTCGCGCTGTGCCGTGTAGGTCTCGTCCGCCTCGACGAGCGCCCACCAGCGCTCGAAGACGAGCGCCGCCTCGCGCTTGTCGTGGTCGACCCACCGCTCGGGCTCGCGTTCCTCGCCGTCCTCGTACTTCTGTCCGCCGGGGTAGCGTGCGTACCGCATCGCCCGGGTGTACCCCATCTGGAGATACTTCCGGGCCATGTCCATCCCAGGGAACTCGTCGCTCCGCCGGTAGGCGCAGAACCGCTCGTAGATGGCCTCGCCGGCCTCGTCGGCCGTCTCGCGGTCGGCGTACCCCCACAGCGGCAGCAGCTCTGACTTGTACGGCTCCACCTTGAACGCGCCCTGCTCCCCGCGCTCGACGCGGTACCGCACCGGCTCCGCACGGAAGTCGACGTCGTACTCGGGCCCCTCGGTTTCGTTCGGTCGCGCGTCCTCCTCGCTCACGGTCGGCGTTGGGTCGTCGCGACCGTATGCGTGTCCCCGTCAGATGTTTACGTCGAGCCGCGAAGTGAGGCGTATGGACCGACAGCAGCTCCTCGCGCTGCTCATGGTGTTCCTGATGGTGTTCTCCTCCGTCGCGTACGCGGCGGCGTCGCTGCTCTAGTCCGTTCCCCACACGTCGCCGAGTGGGTGGTCGTCGAGCGACGGCGGGTTCTCGCCGTCCTCGTCGTCGCCGGCTCCAGACTGCGTGCTGTTGCCGCCCGACGAGGTTCCTCCCACCGACTTCGGGTCGAACGCAGGCAGCTCCGGTCGCTCCATCGCGTCCACCTGCGCCGCGAACCAGTCGGGGGTGTCGCTTCGCGCCCGGTCGAACAGGTCGAGCAGCGAGGAGTCGGCGAGATACGTCGCGCCGTAGTCGTCGGGGGCGCGCACCACCCGGCCGGCCGCTTGAATCACCGTCCGGAGGGCCGCCCGGTAGTACCAGCCCCACTGTCCGTCCTCGAGCCGGCGTGCGACCCGGGAGTCGCGCGTGTTCGGGTACGGCGCCTTGCAGATCACCTGCCAGCGGCACAGGTCGCCGGCGAGGTCGAGCGCCTCCTCCATCTTCACGGAGACGAAGACGGCGTTCCCCGACGACTGCTTCCAGCCGCGCAGCGCCGCGTCCCGGGTCGCCGAATCGTGGCTGCGGACGCGTCCGCCGACCCCAAGCTCCTCGAGCTCCTCGACGAGCCGGTCGGCGATGGCGTAGCTGTGGGCGTGTATCAGTCCCTTCTCCTCGGGGTGGCGAGCCATCAGCTGGGCGACGGTGCGGGCGACCTTCGGCAGCGTCTCGTCGCGGCGCTCGTAGGTCATCTTCCCGCAGGTGACGTCGTACAGCGGGCGGTTCTCGAGCGGGAAGGTGTGCGGGACGTCGACGAGCGCGACGGTTTCCGGGTTCAGCCCCGTTCCGGCACAGAACGCCTCCTTGTTCAGGATGGTCGCCGACAGCAGCGCGAACTTGTTGCCGCGGTCCCAGACGGTGTGGCCGAGATAGCGCGCGGGATCCATCGGCTTCACGGTCACCGCGCTCTCGGCACCGTCGGGCTGGTCGACGACCCACGTCGTCGGGCTCTCCGGGTCGCGGACGTCCTCGAGGAACCAGCCGAGCTCCCGGGTCAGCTCGGCGAGCCGGTCCCGCTCGGCCACCTCGCTCCGGGACAGCTCCGGCGTCCCGCGGAGCTCCTCCTGTCGGCGGTCGCAGACCCGGAGCAGCCGTTCGGCGTACCCTTCGACGTCGCGGAGCCGCTCGATCTCCGGCGGCTCGCAGGCGTCCCACACGGGCACCCGCGCGGGCGAGAGTTCAATGGTTGCGTACATCTCCGCCCACTCGGCGAGCCCGTGTGCCTCGTCGACGACGACCACGTCCCGCTTCCCGAACACGTCCGAGCCGGCCGTCCGCATGAAGTACGCGAGCGTCATCGCTGCGATGGACCTGTTTGCGGCAATAGAGCGGTCGGAGAAGTACGGACAGCGGTGCTTGACGGGGCAATCGAACCCGGTCTCGCGGGCGCAGGGTGCCTCCGTGACCGGGGTGTCCGTCTCTCCGGGGAGGATGCAGTCGTAGTTCCCCTTCCCGCGAATGACGGCGAAGTCGTCGAGCAGGTCGTCGCCGGCCACGTCGTCGAGCTGGGACACCTGCGGCGTGGTGTAGTAGGCGCCGTGGGCCTCGACGCCGTCGGTCTCGCCCGGCGTTCGGGCACAGCCGGCGATAGCTCGCGCGAGCAGCGACTTGCCGCTGCCCGTCGGCGCGCGTACGAGCACGACGTCGTTGCCCGCCTCGAACGCCTCGCGGATGCGACCCAGCGCCGCCCGCTGGGCGCCCCGAAACGAGGGCGCCGGGAACGCCGCCTCCATCCGCTCGGGGTTCACGACCCGAGGGAGCCACGCGACGGGGGTAAACGTCTCGGTGTCACGCCTCTTCGAGCGCGGCGACGTCCGCCGAATCCGGCTCGTCGGGGAGCCGGTCGATACAGTCGTAACACAGCAGGTGCTCGCTCCCGTCGGACAGCTCGAGCGTCAACCCGCCGGCCTCGTCGCCGCCGAACGTCCAGATGTTCGCGATGCCGCCGGCTATCGTCACGCGTCGTCCGCAGCCGTCGCACGGCTCGGTCGCCATACGCCGCGTACGACCCGGTCCGGGAAGACGCTACCGTCCGTCAGTCCGCACGTCGGCGCCGACCGCTCCCCCGGTCGCTACGCTCCGGCGGATTAACGAACAGCGCGTCGACGACGGCTGCGGTTCCCACGACTCCGGCGGCTGCGAGTGCGCCGTGGACGGAGACGGGGACGAGCAGTCCCGCGACGAGCGCGACGGCGAACGCGAGGGGAACGACGGCCAGCACGAGGTCGTATCGCGTCGGCACCGTCCCACGGGTCGTTCGCTCGACGATCCGATCCTCGTGTGTTCGGTCCTGCTCCATACGCGTTCACCTCACTCGTACGTACGGCCTGCTTCCACAAAAAAGTAACACGAGATTCCTGCCGTGGCTTCACATAAGTTATGGGATGGTTATGGTGGGCGCTTGCCGGCCGCGACGTCGACGAGTTCGTGGAGCGACGCCACCTCGAATGTCGGCGCAGTCTCGTGGTCGACGTCGCCGTTGTGCTCCCGACGGACGAAGACGGAGTCCATCCCGGCGCGGTGTGCTGCGACGATGTCGTTCGCGCTGTCGCCGACGTACAGCGCCGAGCCGGCGTCGAGATCAGCCACCGCCCGGTCGAGGTAGTGGGTGTTCGGCTTCTTCAGGCGGAGGCTTTCGACCGTCTTCTCGCGGCCGTAGTAGGTGTCGAAGGCGCTGTCGAGCCCGAAGAACTCCAGGACGAACTCGATCGTGGTGTGGTGGTTGTTGCTCACGACGCCCCGGGGGCCGACCACGTCGTCGAGCGCGCTCACGTCGTCGTAGAGGCGCCGCTCGCCGGCCCGGAAGGCGTCGAGCTGCGACCGCTCGTCGTGTCGCTCGCGGGCGGCCCACAGCTCCGCCGGGTCGAGGTCGTACGCCCGGGCGACTTCCTCGAGACGATCGACGGTCACGCCGTGTCGGAGCGCCGACACGTGCTCCTCGTCTGCTCGCCTAACGCCCAGTTCTGCGAACGCGTCACGAATCGCCGCCGTCTGGGTCTCTCGGGCCGGCGGCGCGACGAGCACGCCGTCGTTGTCGAACAGGACCGCATCGTATCCCGACACGCGAATCCGTTCACGGCAGGCGCTGTTCGACGTTTCGGTTTTCCCGAGGCACGGGCTGCCGTGCTGTGCTGTCGCTCGCGAGTCCGATGGACGCTAGAAGAGGAGCTCGCTCACCGGTCGGACTTGATCTCCTTGAACTGATCGAGCAGCGCCTCGGTGGAGTCACCGGAGTCGTAGCTCACGCTCCCGTGATACTCCGTCCGATCGTCGTCGGAGCTCATGTCGACGCTGGCTGCCTTCGCTTCCCGGCGCTCGTGCTCGTCTTCGTCATATGCCCCCATACTCATGGTAGTGAGTAACACTTGTGAACAGTTGCCTATTAATGTATTGGTAAATACGGCCGCGCCCGCCGGCGATGACAACCGGTTAACGGCTTCGGCGCGAAGAGGGGGCGTGGCAGGGCCGCTCCGCTTCCGCCGGTCGAACGAGTCGTGGAACGAACAGCGGGTTCGCGAGCAGCTGCTCCGGCCGCTGGACGAGTCGTTCGGCGCACGACTCGAGTCCCCGTGGTTCGACCCTCCCGACGGCTACGAGGCCCGTCGGCTCGAGATGGACAACGGCGACTTCGCGCTGTTCTGCTGGGACGGCGGTCGGGCGTACTGGCTGGGCAACACGACGACCCCCGAGACGCTGTGGCGCACGGAGAAGTACGACTTCACCGAGGTGCCGTATCTCGTCGCTCGCTGGGCACAGCGGGAGCTGCTCGCCCGTCTCGAACTCGTCGACCCGTGGCTCGCCGACTACGATCACGTCGCGTGGTTCTTCCTCCCGGTGTTGCTCTCGAAGGACGGCCGCGAGACGACTCGCGCCTTCTTCGCGGAGCACGCCGTCGGCTTCCCAGATGCGAGCCGCGACGAGGCGCTCGCCTTCCTCGACGACGTGCTCGCGACCGGGACGCTCGACGACTACCGGTACACGATGGCTGCGAAGCTGGGCACCAGCGAAGGGATGGACGTAGGTCGGATGAGCGCGACGATGGCGGAGTTCATCGTCGCGAAGCTGCTCGCCGACGCCGGCCTCCCGTTCGAGCCGGAGGTGGAGCTCGACAGCGGCCACGCGCTCGACTTCCGCGTCGCCGGGCGCCACCTCGTCGAGGTGACCCGACCGCTTCCGCCGGGCCGTCGAAATCGGGCGGACACGCCCGTCGCCGCCGTCCGCGAGACGGCGAACGCGAAGACGGACGACCAGCTCCGGGCGCATCCGTCGGCGACGCTGTTCGTCGACTGTTCCTCCTTCCGGGACGACGAGTGGGCGGCCGTTCGGGGGGAACGACCCAGCGTGCGCCACGAGCCGACTGTGGTGTTCCGCGCCCGCCCCGACGGGCACGTGGAGGGGTACCGGGTCGGCACGCTTCCGTTCGAGTTGAGCGACGTTGTAAAGTGGGTGGGCTGACAGGCGGACCGTGCCCCGACGCCGGGTCGGCGGTCCGCGCTCCCGCCGTGACCGACCCGGCCGATCCTCAGGTCACGGGGCGGGTGGTCTCGTTCTCGTTTATAAAGCTACGGACGGACAACCGCGTAGTGTTTAGTCCTGAGTAATGGTCTTGGTCGGTTGCTCCGTCGCAGGTGCGGGCGGTTCGTGTGTCCCGATGTCCGGGTGCGTTTCTTCCATCCAAATATACACGACTACGCCAGAGACGAACATCAGGATCGCCGTCATATAGAACGCCGCCTCAGCGTTCACGAACTCCATCGAGAGTCCAATCAGAATTGCCCCGACAGCGTAACCGGAGTCACGCCACATCCGGTATACGCCCATCCCAGCAGACCGCCACGTCGGGTGGGCGGCGTCGCTAGGGACGGTCATCAGGTTGGGATACAGCAACGCCATGCCGATCCCGGACGTCCCGGCCAACGCGGCCCACAGAAGGTATCCTTCGACGAGTACCATGCCGAGAACGCCCGCCCCTGCGAGAAACATTCCCCAGATCACGGGCGGTCGGCGACCGACTCGATCCGCGAGCCCACCGGTCGCGATCTGGAGGAAGTACATCGCGCTGTGGACGCCAACCACGACTCCGACTGCCGCGATGCCGAGCCCCTGGCTCACCAGATACAGTGGGACGGCAATCCAGAACAGCGTGTCCACGAAGTTCTCGATGTGGCCAGCCTGAGCCGCAGCGAACAGCGTCCGGTCACCGTAGGTCGCCCGCTTCACCACCTCGTTGAACGGCAGATTTGCGTCGTGATGGTCGTCGTCACCTTCGGCCTGGGCGTACTGGACGGTCTCTTTGATCAGGAAAAGTGAGATGAGAAACGCCAGTACGACGACCACTGCAAGGAAGTAGAACGGTTCCGGCCGGAGATTCCACTGCCCGGCGATAACGCCCGTAATCCATGCCCCGACGGCAACGCCGGTGTACCCGAACGACTCGTCGATACCGACCGCGAGCCCGCGCTGGTCGGGCCCTGCAAGGTCGATCTTCGCGTTGATTGCCATGCTCCAAGTCAGCGCCTGGTTGATGCCAAGCAGTATGTTCCCGATCGTGATCCAGCCCCAACTGGGCGCGAAGATGAGAATAAGTGGCAGGGGGAGTGCCGTCGCCCATCCGGCGACGAGCACTGGCTTGCGGCCGTATTCTTCACCCCACTTGCCGGCGTAGAGATTGAGAACCGACTTCACGACCCCAAACGAGACGACGAACGAACCGATAACAAGAAACGACTTGACACCGAGCACCTCTTCTCCCAGAACGGGGACGACGGTCCGTTCGGCTCCGATGGTTAGGCCGGTGGCGAACACCAGCAGGACGTGTAGCGAGAACTGCCCGAGATGCTCTCGGATGCCCTGTTTGAGAGTAGTAGCCGTGCTCATGTCTTCACTCCGCCGCGCAGTTGTTGGGGCCCAGTTCCAGTTCAGCCAGTCCGTCAGCCGGGACAGATTCCCGTCCGACGTTCGTTCGCTTGACGCGCTCGAAGTTCGGAGGATGATCCGGAGTATCCGAGGCGAGCACTTTGACGAACTCCCCTCGGCTGCGGCCGAGGTCATCGTTCCGGTCTGTGACGTCTGCAAGCGTCGCGGCCACAGGCGGTTCAGGCGAACCAGGATCGTGCGCTGGCAACACAACTGCATCGTCTGGCCTGTCCAGCAACCGTTGGAGGCTCTCGTAGAGTGTTGCGGCGTTCTGCTCGACGTCAGCGTCCTCGATTCCGGCTTCGACGCCGAGTTCGACACGCCCCACGCTCTCGTGGAACAGCGTATCGCCCGTAATTAGCGCAGTGCCGTCGATGTCGAATGAAACACTCCCTTTGCTGTGTCCCGGTGTGTGGATAACCTCGATTCTGCGGTCGCCGACCGTCAGGATCTGTTCATCCTCGACCGGCGTCGCGTCGACGGCAAGCGCGTCTTTCGGGTGGAGGTAGTAGGGGGCGCCGTGTCGGTCAGCGAGTTCCGTAGCGCCGGAGACGTGGTCAGCGTGGGCGTGCGTGTCGAAGACGCCAACCAGGTCGGCGTCGTATTCGTCGAGAATCGCGTCGTACTCGTCAAGATAGTGCGACGGGTCGAAGACTGCGGCTTCGCTGTCCGAGATGAGGACGTGCGAGAGGCAGCCCTTCCCCGGACGCGCAACCTGAATGAGCGTACAATCGAGGTCGGCTGGCACTTCTGCATGTCGGTGAACTCGACTCCAGCCGTTCATCCCGTCCGTGAGCGTCACTGCGTCGTAGTCCAACTCTCGGAGTACACCCGTTGCGGTCTCTGAGACGATACCTGCGGCACAAATCGTCACGATCTGCTCTTCACGTGGGAGCTCCGAAAGGGCACTCGTGGCCTGTTCGGGGTGTTCAGTTAATTCGTCGTAGACGTCGACGTTGATACTGCCCGGGATATGCCACTCCTCAAAATCGTCCTCGTGGCGAATATCGAGAACGAGCGGATCTCGGCCGCTATCGTGTAACTGTTCGCTGAGTTCTTCCGGAGATATCTCCTGCATCGGTATTTCCGAATAGCAGGTGTATTTGTATATGGGTGCTGCCGGACATGACCGGCACTATTAATTTTGAACGGCTCCACGTCGTTAGTATGGGTTTGTACGAGACCTCGATTCGAGTCAAACACGAGTGTCCGTACCGAGAGATTTCGGAACGCTATCCGGATCTCACCATTCGTGAGTGGCCGTTGAACGACTGCCAGGTGCTCGAGATCAGTTCGGAGACGACACCGACTGGCGAGCTGCTCGACGACATCGACCAACTCGGAACCGTGCTGCACGAATCGAAGGACAGCGACGGGTATCACGTCGTCACGCAGTCCTGTCTCTGTTCTCTCGAGGAGTCGATCATCGACCGCTTCGAGAAACACAGCTGCCTGTATCAGTCGCCGACGATCTACCGTCAGGGCTGGGAGCACTACACCGTAATCGCGTTCGACGGCGAAGACATTCGAGCGTTGCTCGGTGATCTGCGATCCGACAGGGAGATCGAACTACTCTCGAAAGCTTCGATTTCGGAGACGCAGATACCCCACAGTATGCTGGCTCCAGCGAATCAACTGTTCGAGAACATTACCGACCGGCAGTTAGCAGCACTCCAATTAGCACTAGAACGTGGCTACTACGAGCAACCGCGGAAAACCTCCCTCCGAGACTTGGCCGATCAGACGGCAGTCGCTCGCTCGACGTACGAAGAACACCTCCGGAAGGCAGAGAACAAACTCCTCACGAACGCGGGACAGTTCCTGCGACTGGTCACCGCGATATCGGAGGCTGACCCGCTGCAAGTGGACACCCTCCGACGAGCCGACCAAACTGCCGACTAGTCCACCGTTAGTTTCCCAGACGGGTTTTTCTCGATAGTACGTTCACGCGTCGGCCTGTCGTGACAACTCCTCACTCGGATAGACTCGATACGTTCGTCCCTGTCGTTCCCGGTACAACAGCCCCCGCTTTTCGAGAGCACTCACGGTCTGGCTCACCTTGCTCTTTGAAAACTCCGACCGGTCCCGCAGTTCGATCTGCGTGATTCCTGGCGACTCGATGACCGGTTCGAGGACGCGGCGCTCGTCGTCCGGTAACAAATCGAGCACGCGCGTTTCGGGGTCGGTTTCGGGACGCACCCCCTCTTTCGGATCGCCCTCCTCGCCTAATAACTCAGCACCGTCGTCGGTGGTCACATCGGGCTCCTGCCCCGTCGAGCGATCGGTCTCGTCCGCCTCCGGAATCTCCTCGCGGAGCAGGAGATACACGCCGACGATAGCCCCCCCGACGAGAAGCGTTCCGAACACGTACCACACCGGATCGGGAGCGTGCATCGATCCCATCGAGGTGTCCATCATCGGCCCCATCGACTCGTCGATGGCGCGCCGCTGTCGATACGCTTGCCAGCTGAGCGCACCGCCGCCGACGAGCACCAAGCCGACGATGAGCCCGACCACTACATCTGCCCGGCGGCGATTCATTCTCCTGCTCCCGGCCGGTGTGTTTGTCCGTTCATACCGAACGCTCCGTGCGCGAATGCTGAACAAATTGCGGTTTCTGGCATCCACCCTGCAGTGGGCTTGCCTCTCGACAGAGACGGGACCGGGATAGCAGAGGGCGGATTTCGAAGCGACGTGTGGCCCAACCGCAGCTGCCTCTGGGTGCTGACGGCGCCTCGGCCGGCTGGAGTAAGTGCCGACGCGGCATCTGGGGCCGCCGCACGTAGCCGTGACTTTCCAGCAGCGATCCGCTGTCGACACGCTCGTCCACCTGAAGGCGGGGGATTTCTCCTCGTCGTTTATAAACGGCTTCGATATACAGCAGTAGTGATAGCTTCGGACGGATGCTAACGACTCACACGCAGATACAATGACCGGAAACGGAGAACGAGGGGTGACCCACTGGCTCGATAGGGTAACGTCGGTCTGTCCTGACCGGGGGGTGCTTCTGTTGATCGGTGGCTGGATCGGTATCCCTCTGTCCGTCATCGCGCTTCTCGTCGTTGGTGCGGGCGTTCCGGTAGGGGCAGCCGTGCTTGCCACCGGAGGTGTCGTTCTGCTCGTGGCCGTATACGTCGCAGTGATACGGTTCACCGAGTCTATGGGACTGACCGTCGACCAACGTGATCGGCCGTGAGCTACTGCCCAAGTGGACGGACGCCGTCGCTAACCGACTGGCTCACCTCTCGGTGGCTCCACGGCGGTCGGTGTCATCTGCCCCCCACCGACGGAGAGAACCACTTGCGAGATGCGTTCGAGTTCGGTCGTCTGCTTTCCGATTTAAACGGCTGTATATTGGCGTTTCAGACGGAGAGAATCTCATCTGTTGGGACGCAGGCTGCATCCATTTGTGCGTTATTGTCTAACTCGGGGATAAGATGAGAGCGTGATTACCAATGATTCACACCCCCGACATTCAGTACGTCGTGATCAACGCCGTGTCAGCGCTCGTTGCACTCAAGCTGACGCAAATGGTGTACCAGGCGTACAAGCGAACGGGCGACGACACCCTGAAGTTCCTCGCCTTTGGTCTCGTGTGTTTCCTCGGTGGTACGCTCGCCGCCGCAGGTGGCGGAATCCTGATGGGAATTCACGACGACGTCGTGATCGCAGAGAGCACGCTAACGCTGATTGGGCTCGGCATCATCGTCTACTCCGCCATCCGTCGGTAGCCACCGTCACGTCCGACGCGAGACGGGTCTTCCTGACACGAACACGAGACGCGTCGCCGTGACGCGAACGGTCCGTCGGCCACACGTTCGAGGTCGATAGTGGTACAGTGGTGTTCGCTCCTCGTTGGGACCGCCGCCGGCTCGAGCTTCGTCGGTAGTTTACGGCTCTACGCTTTCGATTCTCAGCGACTGGGACTGGGATGTCAGCTTTATTGCAGCACCCAGAAGAATCACTAGTTATGACAAAAGCAGTTGATAAATCATCTGGCTGCTCCGGGGCATCGGGGGAGTTGCTCAGGGTCCAACTCACTATTACGCCCCATCCTGAGTCGCACTGTGTCCTCGTCAACGAAGCGGCGGACACGGAGGATCTCACTCACAACTTCAAATCCGGGGAGCAAGACGTCGGGGACCAGTCTTCCGAGATGGAAGACGGGTTTGCATGCGGCCACTGCCACACGGTACTTACGGAAACGGACACCCAAGACCAGAAGTACCTCCGCTCGGAGGCGAACACGAACTGTATCTGTCCGGTGTTCGAGGACAACGACTGTGTCTCGGAGGTTCGGCGCGTAAAGTCCGGTTCGTTGGTGATCGTGGTTACGGTGCAGAACCGCAACGAACTACGGCAGCTGATCAAGGACCTCCGGACCGTCGACGCAACGCTTTCTGTGGACTGGCTGGTCAAGGGTGGAGAGGGTCGGTCGACGACGGAGATCGACGTCAATTCGATCACGACGAAACAGCAAGAGGCCCTCGAGACCGCCATCGACGAAGGGTACTACGAGACGCCGCGCGAAACCAACCTCGAGGATCTCGCCGACGAGCTCAACATCTCCGAGTCCGCCGCATCACAGCGACTCAACACGGCCGAGATGAAACTCGTCAAGTCGTTCATGAACGAGTGAGGGTTAGACGTAGCGTTCGAGCGTCGTCTTGATGAGCTTGGTTTCTGCCGCGTTGAGGCGCTGTGAAACCGCCGATTTCGAGATGCCGAGACTCTCTGCAAGGTCCGTAAGGTTCGCATCGCGCGGTCGATCGTAGTATCCTTCTCTGATCGCCAGTTCGAGCGTCTCCCGCTGCTTTCCGGTCAGGATATCGAGCTCGACCGTCGCGGTCATCTGACTCGACAGGTTTGCGTCCGTGATGGCTTCCGTCTTGATCGACAGTTCGCACTCGTGCAGTAGCTCCATCAGCTCCTGTAGCGAGTCGTGGTCCGTCACCTCGAGAACGATCTGTATCCCCCGCTCCTTCGTCTCGGCGTCGTTTCGACTCATGCTACCGCTCCTCCGCCGTCGCAGCGTCCCCTACTCCCCCCAGAGGACCGTCGCGTTCTTGCCTTGAGATGACGGGCATCTATCACACGCTACGAACGTGGAGACAAAATACAGTCGCCTATATATTGAATCACTTTATCAGGAGCGCGTCTCCAGCTAACAGCCGAACCGGCACCCCGGACCAGCGAGGATTTAAAACACTTCATATTCAACGAAAGTGGGTATCTCGGATCGGTTCGCAGGTTCAGCCAGAGCTATGGATGGCGAACGTGGTCTCTCAAACGATCTCGAGGAACGATTCCAACAGCGGCGGCAGGGAGGGCACACGGGAACGCTGGTGTTGAGCGACGACGAAGCCTACGTCGGCGATACGATTACGCTCGAGGGGCGTAATCTCCCGGCGAACGAGCCGCTGGACCTCGTCTGGCAGTCCGCCACAGGTCACTGGGGCGTGTTACGGGGAAACGAGGTGATCGGACCGCAGTTTCAGCCGCGGACAGATCGACTCCGAACCATCACGACCGACGAGAACGGCACGTTCACCGAAGAGTGGGAGATTCCGGAGGATTACGGCGGAGAACACGTGATCGAGCTCCAGACGGCCGACGAAGAGACCGTCACGGAGGCGCGTCTCTCGATCGTTCCGTGGTTCGAAATCGACCGGACGCGCGCACCGCTCGGTGAGGCCTTCACCATCACCGGCTACGGGCTCGGTCCCAACATGACCACCAACAACTACCAGATCGCGTGGGACAACGGGACCGTTGGCGTCATGACGGGGACGATGAACCGCGGGACGGCACGGGCCAAGATCCGTGCAGTCGGACCGGTCGGAACGCACGTGATTCAGGTCTGGCGGAATCTCGACGGGGTGCCGTTCCTCCAGAACAACACGCAGTCGCCGTTCGGGCCCGTCGCCGGAGGGCGACAGTCGTCGTGGCGCGTCGAGGTGACCGAGGTGGAATCCGAACCCGAGGTCGCCTGGATGGATCCGTTGACCGACGAGCGGCCCCTCGATGCGCATCTTCCCGACCCCGACGAGCAGACGGAGGCCGAACTCTCGATTACGCCAACCTCTGGACAGGCTGGGACCTCTGCGTTCATCCGGGGGCGGCAGTTCCCCCCCGAGACGACGGTTGATCTCGTCTGGTACACGCACCTCGGGAACCGCGTTGCAGGCGATCCGATCACGCCGGAACCACGCCCAGAGGTGTTGCCGACGGTCACGACCGACGAGAACGGCGAGTTCCAGCTGGAAATCACGATCCCGGACGGGATGGGAGCGACGCGACCCATCTCGGCCGAGATCGACGGCCGGTCGGTCGCGGTGACGGGATTTATGATGCAGCCGAAAATTCTGAACTTCTCGCCGGCCGAAGGCCCTGTCGGCACCGAAATCGACGTCGAACTCAACGGGGTCGGCTGGCCGATGTACGAGAACGCCTACTTCTTCGTGTACGACAACAAGCCGCTCGGGTACATCTGTGGCGTCGACATGGAGAAGGCGGAGGGCCGCGTTCACACCGTGTTACAGGCGACCGGGGAGCCCGGTTATCACTTCATCGACGTGTATCCGAGCTTCTTCAAGATACAGGAAGACCAGCCCGACTTCGAACAGAAACCACACCTGTCGTACCTGGATAACCATCCCGTTCGGCCGCTGCCCGCGCTCCACTTCACGTTCGAGGTAACCGAATAGAACCACACGCGGTCTCACGCGTTCCTTCCACCATGTCATACGGAGAGCGATTGAAAGACGCGGTACGTCGGTTTGGAGTGAGTCTCGACCGGGCGACCCTGCACGGCGGCACCGCCACGGACACAGCGGTAGCCGACGCCGTGGCGCCGGCGGAGTCTCCCCCTCGCCCGTCCACGCCGTCGCCCCGTCGACTGGAGGTGACTGACCTCGAGAAGAGCTTCGACGGGGCCTTTTCGGTGTCGGGTGTCGACCTCCACGTTGAAACCGACGAGATCGTCGCGCTTCTGGGTCCGAGCGGCTGTGGGAAGACGACGATTCTCCGGTGTATTGCTGGGGTCGAAACCCCGGACTCCGGCGATATCTCGATCGACGGCGATCGCGTCTGTGGCGACGGTCGTTCGGTGTCCCCGGAAGAACGGAACGTGGGGATGGTGTACCAGAGCTACGCCATCTGGCCACACAAGACCGTCTTCGAGAACGTCGTGTTTCCGCTCGAACACACCGACAACGACGTTCCCACATCGGAGTACGAGAGCCGCGTCGACGAGGTGTTGCGGCTGTTAGAGATCGACGAGCTGAAACGCTCGCCAGCGACTGACCTCAGCGGTGGGCAACAACAGCGGACGGCGCTCGCCCGCTCGCTGGTTCACGATCCCGATCTTCTGTTGATGGATGAACCGCTGAGCAATCTCGACAGGGGACTGCGTCGAGATATGCGATACGAACTCCAGCGTCTGCAGTCCGAACTCGGCCTCAGTATCCTCTACGTCACCCACGATCAGGAGGAGGCGTTCTACCTGTCAGACCGCGTCCTCGTCATGAACGACGGCGCGATCGTCGAACGCGGCACCCCCCGCGAACTCTATCACCGCCCCAGATCGCAGTTCACTCGGCGGTTCGTGGGGCAACAGAACTGTTTCGACGGCGTCGTCGAGGAGACGTCGAGCGGCGACCGTGTGGTCCGGACGGCCGCTCTCGACATCCCACTCGACAAGGCAGACTACGTGGCGAACGGGACCGATCCGGCTGACGCCGGCTCCGTCACCTGCTTCGTCCGCCCGGCCGACGTCACGGTCGGTCGGTTCTCTCGAAGCAGCGTCAACGTGCTGGAGCTCCACGGAACGGTCATCGCAGAGGGGGTACTCGGTGACCGATACGAGATCACCGCGCGGTTCGGGAACGAGGTCGACCTCGTCATCCATACGCGGAACTATCAGCAGGTGGCGCTGGGCGACAATATCCACGTCCATCTGAAACCCAGCGCAGTTCAGGTGTATCCGGACACTTCGGCGTGAGTCCCCCCATTCGAGTCCCCACGCCGATATTTAAAAACCTGTAGTATACACCGGATTTCTCATACTGGATTACGAATAATTCATAATCATGTCCCGGGATACAGCGCCCACGCCGGCGACCCGCTCGCAGACCCAATCGCACGACAGACGATCGTCTCGCCGCCGGTTCCTGCTCGCCACCGGTACTGTCACGACGGGGGCCGTTGCAGGCTGTCTCGGTAGGGGTGAAACCGGGGACGGCTCCGACGCCCCCGAGCCGCCGTGGACCACCGAAGCACTCAAAGAACAGATCGACACGGAGGGGACGATAACGATCTACGCCGGGACGGGTGGTGCAGACGAGTGGTACGATCTCATTGACGTAATCAACGACGAGTTTGGGACTAACATCGAGGGCGACGTGTTTGCAAGCGACGCGGCGTCCGTCTCTCAGCGGTTCGTCCAAGAGCGAGAAGCAGACGAGGACGCGGCAGACGTCGTCGGTCCGGCGTCCAACCTCCGCAACGAGATTCGCCAGCAGGGACGAGAAGAAGGACTGGCGCTCGCAGAGCAGTGGTTCGAGTCGGATCTCCACGAGAACTTCTGGTTTAGCGACGTGCTGGCGGACGAGCAGGTGCTACCCTTCGAGGTGCCGAGCTGGAACGCCGGCGCCGGCCTCTGTCTCCCCGTGAGCGAAGCTGTGTTCGAGGACCGCGGACTAGCCTACCCCGAGACCTACAACGATCTCTTCGACGAGCAGTACGCGGACCTCGACGTCGCGTTCTCCGGGTACGTGAGCGCAGAGCAGGTTGGGTGGATTATCCGATACCACGCAGCCCAGACCGAAATGAGCGAAATGGAGTGGATCGAATCTTTGATGAACAACCTCAACGTCGTCGGCGTCGACTCACACACCGCCGGCACGCGAGAGGTCGGCAAGGGGAACGTCCCCATGATGTTCTACAACTGGCCGCAGTCTGCCGAGCCGTTCGTCGTGAACGATGAGATGTCCGTCAGGGGAATCTTCCCCACTCCGGCACCGAGCAAGGCCATCGCGGACCCGATCTCGATAAACAAGGCGGCACCGAACCCGTGGCTCGCTCGGTTTTTCGTCAGTGCAACCCTCGAGGCGTCCGTCCAGAAACGGATGTTCACTGACGTGCGGAAAGCGGTGCCCGGTCGAAACGACCTCGAGTACGACTTCTCGTCGATGGATATCCCCCAGTTCACGCGAAACCGGATGGCGACCGATCTCGATGTCATCAGCTTCTGGGACGTCGACACGTACGCCGAAACCGGCCAACAAGCGATCGATGCGGGACTCTTCGACCCGTGACCCGTCGCGAGAATTCGAGACGGCGGTGGGTGCGAATCGTCTCGCAGGCGGGACGTTGAATTGACGCACGGACTCGATATCGAGGGCGGAACCCCGGACCAATGCGGACTACACGACGGGCCATCGCGGTGATCGGAGACGCACTCGCCGGCGCAGAGAGCCGAATCTCCGCGAGGCAACTCGTCCTCGGGACGGTCGTTTGCACCGTCGCCGTGTTCACGCTCGTCCCCCTCGCGTTTCTCTTGTGGACGAGCGTCTGGTCCGGTTATCCAGGCCGCCTCGAGGGAGCGCTCACGCCCGCACACTTCATCGCCGTGTATCTCGAGGGGTTTTTCGACGTCGGGACGCTCTTCGTGAACTCGCTGACGATTGCCGTCGGAATGACGCTCACCGGAATGGCGTTCGGGCTCACCTTCGCGTGGCTGCTCGTGCGGACGAACCTTCCCACGAAGGGCCCAATCGAACTCGTGTTACTCTCCGGACAGGCGATTCCGGGCTACATCTTCGCGATCATGTACATCACCGCGTACGGACCGGATCGGGGGTTCTTCTCCGTGGCGGTCGCCGACGCACTCGGCATCGAGACGATCCCCGTGAGCATCTTCAACCCGTGGGTGATCGCGTTCGTCGCCGGCGTGAACGTCGTCTCGACGTTTTACCTGCTCACCGTTCCCGCGCTGCAGGACATGGACGCGTCGTTCGAGGAGGTGAGCCGTATCCACGGGGCGAGTATTCCCGAAACGCTCCGTGCGGTCACGTTCCCGTTGATCAAACCCGCGATACTCTCTGGAGTCATCACGACGTTTCTCTACGGGTTGGGCGAGTTCGCGATCGTGTCGATTCTCGGCACCAGACGCGGGTTCGACGTTTACTCGACCGAGATCAGCGCGGCGATTCGATCCCGGTTCCCGGCGGCGTACGGTGAGGCCGCCGCGCTGGCGTGTAGCCTCCTCCTCGTGACGATCGTGCTCGTGTACTACTATCGGCAGATGACGGAACGGAAGGAGGATTTCATGACGTTGACCGCCCAGCGGAGCGACCCGCAGACCTGGGATCTGGGACGCTGGCGGATTCCTATCGCTGTCGGGCTCTGGGTCGGCCTGTTCGTCGTCTGGATCTTGCCGATTCTCACGCTCGTCGCGACCTCGCTCCACACGACGTGGGTCGGACAGATCAGGCCGGCGCAGTTCACCTTCGTCCATTACGTCACAGCCGTCACGAGCGGGGAACTCCGCGCCGCATTCGCGAACAGCCTCTTCGTGTCGGTGGGTGCCGCGACAGTGGGAACCGTGCTCGTCGTCGGCGTGGCGTACTACACCGAGCGAACGAGCTACCGGTTCCGTGGGGTCGTGGACTTCCTGACGCTCACCCCGTACGCGGTTCCGGGCATCATCCTCGGCGCCGGTCTCATCTCGATGTTCCTGTGGCTGGATAAGCTCCCCCTGATAAACCTCTATGGGACGCTCGCGATCATCATCCTCGGCTGTGTCATCGTCTTCCTCCCGGTCACGTCGCGGATCGCGGTCGGGAACATCGTCCAGATCCACACCGAGCTAGAGGAGTCGGCGCGGCTCGTTGGTGCGTCCTGGCTCCAGCAGATGCGCGAAATTTTCCTGCCGCTCTTCCGAAACACGGCGGTCGTCCTCTGGTTTTTCATCGCGGTTCACGTCTTCCAACTGCTCTCGATCCCGTGGATGACCTACACGTCTGATACCGTGGTCGTCCCCGTGAAGCTGTACCAGATGTACATGTTCGAACCTCAGATCGCGCGCGTCTCCGCCATCTCGACAATCATCATCCTCCTGACGCTGGTCGCCGTGCTCGGCTTACGGTCCGTCGGTGTCACGTTCTACGATCTGGAGCACCGCTGAGCGGCGGCGACAGCCACGCGACACCCAGTCAACGCAGCGTCGCGTCCACGAACAGGTCGTCGATGTCGTCGGGTTCGGCGATGATGCCCTGGTTCGCAGCGTACTCCTGTAGCGTGGTCAGTGCCGTCCGGGTCTCGTCAGTTAGTCCGTACGCCCAGGGGTTTTCGCCAAGGACGTCTCGCTGGTGTTCGAGATGCTGGTTCGCCCAGGCGAGCGGGAACCACCGCGGTTTCGTTAGCCGGTCCATACAGATCTGCAACGCCCGATCGAACGCGTCGTAGAGCTTGTTCGCGACCCACGGATACGCGTCGAGCACCTCGTCGCTGATCACGACCGTGTGCATCGGGGGGAAGATGTTCGTCTCCCGGTAGTACTCCTGCTCGACCTGCATGGCGTCCTCGAAGATGCGTTCGACGCCGTCGACGTTCGGTTCTTGGAGCCGTCCCGGGTCGTCGTGTCTCCCGTCTGCGACGCGGGGTGTCAGGGGAGCCGTCGAGAACGCGGCGTCTATCTCACCGCGCTGAAGCATCGACGCGAAGAGTTCGGACGTGCTCCCCGCTCTGTGATCGTGGACGACGTCGTACCGGTCCGGGATCTCGATCGAGACGACGTCTCCTTCGGATTTCGTCGTGTGCCACGTCACCGTTTCGAGATCGACGCCGTAGTGCTCCCGTGCGATGCCGCGCTGCCAGATTCCCGTCGTGGTCTGCCAGTGGATGAGCCCGACCGTCTTGTCGTTCAGTTCGGAGAGCGTGAACTCGTCTGTCGCACGCCTGTAGATGAACGAGTGTCTGAATCGCCGATACGGGAAGACGGGAATCGCCGTGAACGGACACTCGGCTTCGGTCGCCCGAGCGGCGAGATACGACCCCAGAGACATCTCGCAGACGTCGAACGCGCCGTACTCGATCATTCGGGCGAACCGCTCGGGATTGTGATAGTCGACGACGTGGAGGTCGATCCCTTCGGGCTCGACTGTGCCATCCCAGAGGGGTCGCGTCCAGTCGTACTCCGTACACGCCAAGGTCAACTCGACGACCATGCTGGGTGACTACTCCGACCCCGCGTACAAAAAGCTCGAATCTCACACGTCGAGCGTCGTGTCGACGAACAGCTCTTCGGGTTCGTACGCCCGCGGAATCAGTCCCTGCTGGTTCGCGTAGTCGATGAACGTGTTCAGCTCCCGCCGCGTTTGCTCGGTGAGTCCCCACTCCCAGATGTCCGGGCCGAGTGCCTCCTGCTGGTCTTTCAAGTGGAGGTGGGCCCACGTGAGCGACGTGTGTTCGTGGGGGTTCCGGTTCCGGTCGAGACAGCGATCACGCGCCTCGCAGAACGCGTCGTACAGGCTCACCGCGACCCACGGATCTGCATCGAGTATCTCGTCTCGGATCGCGACGACGTGCATCGGTGGGTGGATGCCGGTGCGCTCGAAGTAACGCTTCTCTTCGGCGAGCGGGTCGTCGAAGAGCAGTTCTGCTTCGTCCGACTCGACGACCGCGTGAAACAGCGCGTACGCCGGATCCGTCGCAGCGTCCAGTTCCCCGCTGAGGAGCATATCCTTCATGTCCTTCGGCTCCTCGACGGCGTCGCCGCCCTGCGCCCCGGGCACTTTCTGGATATCGAACCGATCCGGTATCGAGATCGGCACGTCGTCTTCCTTCCGTCGATACCACTGGACCGATTCGAGATCGAGCCCGTACTGATCTTGGAGAATTCCCCGAGCCCACACGTTCGCCGTAGTTTGCCACGACTGTACGCCCATCTTCTTTCCAGCCAGATCTGTTGGGTGGTCGATCCCTGCGTCCGCGTGCGTGTAGATGAATGAGTGGCGAAACCGCTTGTGCGGGTAGACGGGAATGGCCGTGAACGGATACTCCTCGGGGTGCGACCGAGACGAGAGATACGAGGCGAGCGACACCTCACAGACGTCGAACTCTCCGTGTCTGAAGAACCGGCGGTGACGGCGTGGGGGGTAGTCGACGAGTGTGGTCAGGTCGATTCCCCGCGGTTCGACGGCCCCGGTCAGGATGGCACTGATCGTGTCCCTGTTGTCGCTACAGAGCGTGAGGTCGATACTCATATGGCGTGTTCGCTGATGGTCGCACATATAGTTGTTTCAGCCCGGCCGGGGCGCACGTCGCCCCGCGGTCTGCCGTCTCGCGTGGGCTGTGGCTCACCGATACTCCCGCGTGTTCACGTGGTCCGTCTCGAAGATGTCCTCGACGTCGTACGCCTCGGGGATGACCTCCTGTTCGTTCGCGTACTCGATGAGGGTCTCGAGGGTGTTGACGTTCCACTCCGTCAGTCCGTACTCCCACGGGTCGTCGCCGATCAGTTCCTGCTGTTCTTCCGCGTACGTGCCGGACCAGATGACCGGAGACCACCGCGGTCGCTCGAGCCGGTCTAACGCCTGTTGTTTGGCGCGCTCGAACGCGTCGTACAGCTTCTGGGGCACCCACGGCTTCTCTTCGAGCAACGAGTCTCGCAGCACGACCGTATGCATGATCGGGAAGATTGCGGTCTCTCGGTAGTACTGCTTTTCCGTCTCGACGGGGCGCTCGAAGAGGCGCTGTGCGTTCTCGCTGTCGAGAAACACCGGATGGAACACCGCGTCCACCTCTCCCGCGTCGATCATGTCTTCGACGACGTGGAGTGATCGCCCCGGCCTGTCGAGATGGTCGATGTCGTAGCTCGGTGCGTCCAGGTCGACGATTTCCGGTTTGGCGGCCAGCCAATTGACCTGCGTCGTATCCAGTCCGTGTCGTTCCCGTGCGATGCCGCGCTGCCAGATGCCCGTCGTTGTCTGCCAGTTGACGATACCGACGTTCCGGCCCTCCAAGTCGCCGAGCGTCTCGACCCCGGAACCGACTCGCTTGTAGATGTAGGCGTGTCTGAACTTCCGTGACGGGAACAGCGGGATCGCGGTGAACGGAAACGCCTCGGGATCCGACCGGGTCGCGAGATAGCTGCCCATCGACATCTCGCACGCGTCGAACTCCCGGTAGTTCGCCATCCGGTTGAACCGTTCCGGATTCGTGTAGTCGACTGTCGTTAGATTGATGCCTTCCGGCTCTATTCGGCCGTCCCACAGTGCCTTCGTCCACTCGTACTCGTGACAGGCGAGCGTGATATCTACGGTCACTGTACTGGGATGTTCGGCGATGTGGACCATTTATGCGTCGTGTGAGTTTCAGTCCGTGGAAACGACCGAAACCGGTAATTCACCTCCCTCGCAACGTTCCGCATGGGGCAACGCGAAGACACGGACACCGCCGAGACGATGGAACTGTCGTTCGAGGACGCGTTCACGTTAGGCGGGAACAAAGACGAGATCTGGTCGAGCATCTCGGACCCCGGAGTGCTCGCACAGTGTATCCCCGGCGCCGAGGATGTCGAACGGATCTCTCGGCGAAAGTACACTGTCGACATCCAACGGGGGATAAGCCACCTCACGATAGAGCTCTCCGGCGACGTCGAACTCGTCGAGATGAACGAGCCGGAGTGGATCGTGGCGGACGGCCGCGCGTACGATCCCCGAACCCACAGTGACATCGAAGGTGTGGCCGCGATGGAGATGACCGAACTCGACGACGGAGAGGTCAGAGTCGATTACAAGGCGACGCTCACCTTCACCGGCGGCGTCACGTCGATCCCGACGAGGATGATCGAGCGGGTCGTCACGTCGGACGTCGACGCCTACTTCGAGAACGTCCGGTCGACGGTCGAGGACGACTGACGACCGGAGCTGACGCCGGTGAACGCTTCGGGATCGTTTTTTCCCAGACGAGGCCTGGTCGCCGTCGGTCGTCGCCCGGTTCTCCGGGAGAATCGGCTTCGATACACGGGGCGCCTCGTCCCGGTCGCGTTCGGCTACTCACTCGACGGGCTCGATGGTCGGGTCGTCCGGAAAGCTCCATTCGATGCTCGGTTTCTCTGCTTCCCGTTTCAACACCGCCGCGATATGCCCCTGTATGAGTCGCGCATCCACCGGATCCACCCACTCGAACAGCTCCTCGAGGCTGCTCGCTTCGTGGCTCTCGTCGCTGAGAATTGCCAACACACCGGTAATCGACTCGAGGAGCATCGTGTAGTTGTTCCGATCGAGGAACGTCTCGATGTCCTCGGAACCCATGCTTCGGCCGATCACGCCGATTAGCGTGCTGTGGATATTGTACTGTCGACCGATGTTCTCCGGGTGGGCAGACACGAATATCTGCATAGGGGACGGCTTCAGGATCGTCGCGTTGTTGTCTGTCGTCCCCGCCGCGTAGAGGCTCCCCTCCGCGACCATCTCTCGGGTGATGTCGTAGACGGAACTCTGCGGAATCGACGTTGCCGCCGACAGTTGCTTGATCGTCAACCCGTCGTGCAGCCACGACTCGTGCCATACCTTACATTTCCTCGGGGAAGCGAGCATCTGCCCGGCCGCCACGACCGTATCGACGGTCGTCTCGATGCCGCTTTGTGCGCCGTTGGGGCTCGCACTCCCCTCGGGTTCGTCTTGGCTGGAGGAGAGGTTGTCGACCATCCTATGTTTACCTATTATTGATAATCCAAAATAAAATTTTCGGTCTGCGGACGCCGGAGCCCCCGACGAGTCCGCTCACGTCCCGTTTCCAGCTCCGACGACAGATGAATCGCTGCGACCGTTCTGCGGCCGGAGGCCTTCTGCCGGAACGCTTCTCCGCCCGTCTCGGAAAGAAACGGCGAGCGTTACGAACTCGGCTCGACGATCTGAATCGAGTCTTGGCCGACGTTGTGCTGTGTCCGGGCAGTTACCGAGGTGAACGTTCCACTCTCTGCGGGCGTGACCACGATCTGGAAGGTGAGCGGTCCTGCCTCCGTGTCTTCGGGGACAGTGTACGTGTTGTTCCAGACCGGCTGTTCGGCGTCGCTGGTCCACGAGAGCTCGATACTGTCCCCGTTTTCGAACTCGATGACGGCCTGATCGATCGTGTCCGGTCCGACCATCTCGGAGGTGTCGCCGTCGTAGATGCCGACGTCGAACCCGACCTTCATGCCGGGCGTGAAGTTGTGCTGTGGGAAACAGGACTGTACGAACCCACCACCGGTCGTTTCGGTCGAGTAGGGCTCGACCGTCATCACGTAGTTCGGCTCGCCGCCGTCGCCTCCGGCCTGCTCGATGACCTTGAACGAATCCTGCTCGATGGCGTGGTACGCGTCGGCGCCGATGTGGACGGTCTCGGAACTGCTCTCGGAGATCTGGACCTCGTACGTGATCGTCCCTGGCTCCTGATCTTCGGGGATCTCCCACGTCCCCCGCCAGAGCTTTTCGTCCTCTTCGAGCGCCGGGGCACCGAGCTCGACCGTGGAGCCGTCCTGGAGCTGGATGACGACCCCGCCGACGTCACCTTCTCCGACCGGGTCGCCCGAACTGCTGTCGAAGATGCCGACTTCGAATCCGACTTTCATGCCGGGCGTGAAGTTGTGGACCGGTTGGCACGACTCCACGTACCCGCCGCCGACGCCTTCGGTCGTGTAGGTGCTCGTCGTGACCACGTAGTTCCCCGCCGCGGGGACCTCGTAGTCGATGATCTCTATTTCATCTGCTGCGATGCCGACGTCGGTGAACTGCGCCCCGTTCGAGACGACGACGTCGTACCCGACCGTTCCCGGCTCCGCGTCGTCGGGAATCATCCAGTCGCCGCTCCACTCTCTGTTGTCGCGAGAGAATTCGAGACCGATGTCCGCGTCTCTGTCGAGTTCGACCCGCGCCTCGTCGAGCGCTTCGTCGCTGACGATGTCACCCGTCTCGGGATCCCAGACGCCGATCTTGAAGATAGCCTGCATCCCGGGGACGAACGTCTGTTGGGGACGACCGGATTTGACGAATCCACTCGCCCCCTCCGGAATCCCCTCCGATCCGGCGATGACCTCGTCAGTGACGACGTAACTCGGGGTCTCCTCCGTCGTTGCGGTGCTCTGGCTCTCCCCGCAGCCAGCTAAGGCAACCGATGCCCAACTGGCGGCCCCGGTTGCGAGGAACTTCCGCCGTGTCGTGTCGAGCAGCCCGTCGGACGTCTCCGACGCGTGCTCGACACGGTGTTCCGGATCTGTGTCGCTCATCAACACGTGAACCGTGAGTCAATATTCAGTTAAAACCGTCTCTAAATATTACAGGTTATATATGGGGGTAGACGTTTCTGGACCATTCCCCTATTGCGATTTCCTGTAATTCGTAATCCAGTATTTATAAACACGCCGGAAGACTCGGACTGCCGCACCAGCTGTGTCAGCGCCGCTCGCCCGCGACCGGTGCGGGGCGACGTTGGCCTCGTCCTCCTCGTGATCTGATCGACGGCTCCGTCCGGCCGTCGGTGGTATAAAAAACACTTCATAATGCGTCGGGAACGTTAGTTGCGACGAGACACGTACTGGGAACATGGGCGAGAAATCGGACGATTCGGACGGGCCCAGTTTCACGCGGGACTGTGCGGGCTGCGGGAACGACACCTGTTCTCGTTCGGGGGAGACCCGTCGTCGGAACCTCCTGCGTCTGGTGGCCGGTGGGGCATCGGTGTCGCTGGCCGGGTGTACGAGCCTCTTTGCGTTCGGCGACGAAGCGGAACCGCGAGAGCGCCCGGACATCGGCACCGCCACCGACACGCCGACACCGACGGACGGTGGTGGCAACGAAACCGACACGGGGTCCGACGTCGAGACGTACAGCGTCCACTACGCGAAGCAAGGCGAGACGATCGAGGTGCCCGCCGATAAGTCGCTGCTGGTCGCGGGTGAGGAGCAGGGCTGGGATCTCCCTTTCAACTGTCGGCGCGGCGTGTGCGGTCAGTGTACCGCCCGACTGTGGGGGGACGCTCGGGAACGCGTCGAACTGGAGGGGAACCAGGTGCTCGACGAGGACGAACTTGCGGACGGCTTCACGCTCACCTGCGTCGGCTACCCACGGTCGAATTTCGTCATCGAAACCGGCGAGCAGGACGCGCTAGATAGCCGGGTCGAATGAACGCTGTCACGTACTCGGGGCGTCACGTTCAGCGGCGCTGACGTGTAGCTTTCTCGGCGTGCGGTGGTTTCTCGGCGTGCGGTGGTTCCTTCGGTGGATGTTCTTCCGTCGCGTATTTCTGCTCGGTACTCCCACCGGCGCCCGGATTCGGCCATCTACGGTGGGAATCGGCGGAACGCAGAGTATTTAAACATCTGTATTTTTGAGGAACGCTTCTACGGGGGTGAACGGAGAAGCTACGGTTAGGTGATCCCAGAAATGGAGCAGCTACCGGAGACCCCGCCGGGGCCGGACGACCCGGGATGGGATGAGCGGGTTGCTGGCACCCTCGAGGAGGTCGACTTCGACACCGACCTCGGCAAGCGAATGGCGGAGGACGCCTTTCGGATCGCCGACGGCGAACTGTCGAAGGCAGAGTTCCACGAGCGATACACGGACGCCGTCGAGGCGGAGTTCGGCGTCGACGAACGGCCGACGAAATCCGCACTCGAAACCCGCGGGCCCGAACGCGACCCCCTCCCGAAGGTGCCAGACGACCGCGAACAGACTCGCCGGAACGTGCTGAAGGCCCTCGGCGGGGTGACCGCTGCCGGCGCCGCCAGCCTGGCCGGTTGCGTTGACGACACCGGCGACAGCGACCCTCCGGCACAGGGCGACGACGACGGGATAATCGACGACATCCCACACGAGACGCAACTCGGGATGGTCATCGACACGGATCGCTGTATCGCCTGTCTGCAGTGTTCGGAGGCGTGCAAGCAGGAGAATAAGACGTCTCAGGGTGCCCACTGGACCTACGTCTTCCGCTGGTCTCAGGACCCGGAGGCCGACTACGATGACGAACACGACGATTCGATGACGCGTCCGTGTCAGCACTGTACGGATCCGTCGTGTACCTACGTCTGTCCGACGGAGGCTCGATTCAAGCGGGACGACGACGGTGTCGTCCTGACTGACTACGATCTCTGTATCGGTTGCCGGTACTGTCAGGTGGCCTGTCCGTACGGTGTCAACTACTTCCAGTGGGGCGAACCGGACCCGCCAGAGATGGCGGACGACGGAATCCGCGACAGTCTCCACAAGGAGGAGGCGTTCGAAAACGACCACTTCGAGCACGATCGGACGAGCCGGAACGACAGAACGGTTGCCGGGCATCCACCGGAGGGAGTGATGGGGAAATGCACGTTCTGTGTCCACCGACAGGACTCCGGCGACCCGGACCTCGAAGGGACGACCGCCTGCGAACAGGCGTGTCCCGTCGACGCGATCCACTTCGGCGATATCAACAACCCGAACGACGACCCCCAACAGCACCTCGAAGAGCGGCCGGACCTCGACAGAACCCAACTCCTCGAGGAGACGGGTAACGATCCGAACATCATCTACGTCGGCCCCCAGCCCTCGCGGAACGCACAGCCAGTGCAGGGCCCCCAGTCGTACGAGAACCTCGGGATGACAGAGCACAGGCGCGAAGCGATCGACGACAGATTCACACAGGAGGGTGAGACCGATGACTGAAGCGACGGCGGACGAAATTCTCGAACCGATGGGGAGACCGAGCGGCAAATGGTTGGCAGTCGTCGGAGTCTCCGGACTCGGACTGCTGTGGTTCCTCTACGCGTGGATCGTTCAGCTCCGGTCGGGGCTCATCGTGACGGGGCTCGGCGACTGGGGGAGCGGTGGCGGTATCTCGTGGGGACTCTACATCGGCACCTTCGTCTGGTGGATCGGGATCGCGCACGGCGGAATCGCGATTTCGGCTGCTGTCCGCGTGTTCAAGGCCGAGCAGTTCGAGCCGATTGCACGCATCGCGGAGGTCTTGACCGTGGTTGCACTGATGATGGCGGCGACGAACATCGTGTTCGATCTCGGGCGACCGGACCGACTGTTCAACACGCTCATCAATTGGCCGCAAACTGTCACCCACTCCCCGCTCGCATGGGACATCGCCGTCGTGACGCTGTATCTCGTGTTGTCGGTGACGTATCTCGTGTTGACCCTGCGTCCCGATCTGCACGCCGTCCGCGACCGAGTGCCGAGATATCTCCGGCCGTTCCACCGCGTACTGACGCTCGGCTACACGCCCGACGAAGATGAGAAGGCAGAGCAGATGGCGTGGTGGCTCGCGGTGACCGTCCTCGCGCTGGTGCCGCTGTTGAGTGGTGGTGTCGTTCCGTGGCTGTTCGGTCTCATCGGCACCCAGCCGGGATGGTACGGCGCCATGACCGGCCCCTCGATGTTGGCCGAGTCGCTGACGACGGCGATCGCGATGGTCATCATCGTCGCCGCAGCGTTCAGATACGCGTACGACTGGGACTTCATCGACGAAGACGTGTTCATCGGCTTGGTGAAGGTGTTGGCGTTCCTCGCGTTGGCGACGCTCTGGATGTTGCTCCACGACACGCTGTCCGGCGTGTATCTCGCGCCGACAGCGGTCGAGGCGCTGACCTTCGCCCTGATCGAAATGCCGCTGTTCCAGATTGCCCTCGGCGGACTCGTCGTCTCGACGCTGTATCTCATCGCGGTCATTCTCCGTCCGCAGCTCCTCCACGTCGGCGTTCTGACCGTCGTCAGCGTCGTGGTCTCGTTTTCCATCTTCTCGAAGAAGCTCATCTTCGTCGTCGAGGGGCTCTTACATCCCACCTCGCCGCCGCTCACGAACCTGTATCTGGAAGGTTCGTACTCGCCGACCTGGATCGAGTGGACGCTCGTCCTCGGCTCGATTGTCCTCGCCGTCTTCATGTTCGCCATCGCGACGAAGCTGATTCCGATGGTCGAAATCGACTCAGAGCAGCCGACGAACACCACGACACCTACGGAGGGAAACCAATGACACACGCAGTAACCTACATCGGGGTATACGTGATATTCGGCATCGTGTTACTCCCGGTGTACGCCATGATCGGTGGATGGCTACTCGGCAAGCCACGCGACTTCAAAACGGTCGGCATCGGCCTCGCCTCGGTGTTCGGGCTGATCGCAGCGATGGTCGTCGCCGTCTGGATCGGCGGCCAGCTGATCGGCCTGTTGATGGCGTAGCCACTCCCTGTGCCGGCGTTTTCCAAACCGAACGGTTAACCAACCACTCCGCAGTTCACAACACATGACTCCAGAAGACATCTACGAGCGACTTCGAACCATCGAGGATCCGACGCTTCACGATGATATCGTCTCGGTCGGAGTCGTCGAAGACGTCGAAATCGAGTCCGATACCGTCCGCGTGATGGTCGGACTCCACGCGCCGTTCTCGCCGGACGAGGAGCGTATTGCCAGCGACATTCGAGCTGCGCTCTCCGATCTCGATCGGGACGTCGAACTCGTTGAGACGTTCATCGAACGGATTGGTGAGGCCGAAGAGACCCTCCCGACGGTTAAAAACGTCATCGCAGTTAGCTCCGGCAAGGGCGGAGTCGGAAAGACGACGATTGCCGTGAACGTCGCTCGGCAACTGACCGAGCGTGGCGCACGCGTCGGGCTGCTCGACGCAGATCTCTACGGGCCGAACGTCCCACGAATGCTGAGCGAGGGAGGCGAACCGCAGCTCGACACCGAAGGCGAGACGCTGTATCCACCAGAACGAGAGGGAATCACGGTCATGAGCATCGGCTTTCTGGTCCCCGAACGCGACGCGGCCGTGATGCGCGGACCGATGCTCGACTCGACGCTCCAGCGGCTGTTGACCGACGTCGCGTGGGGCGAGCTGGACTATCTCATCGTCGACCTGCCGCCCGGCACCGGCGACGCCCAACTCACGCTCTGCCAGACCGTCCCGGTCACCGGTGCGGTCGTCGTGACGACGCCCCAGCCCGTCTCGACAGACGATGCCCACCGATCGCTCAGCATGTTTGGCGATCACTCTATTCCGGTGTTGGGAATCGTAGAGAATATGCGGACCTTTCGATGCCCGAGCTGCGGCGACACCCACGACCTGTTCGGACAGGGCGGCGGTGAACGAGTCGCGGACGAGTACGATCTCCCGTTTCTCGGTGCGGTTCCGTTCGATCCGAGGATTCGCGAGACCGCAGATACCGGTGACCAAGTGCCTGAAGAGAGTGAGGCCGCCGAGGCGTTTCGAGCGATCGCCCGAGAGATCGCGAACGGGGTCGGCACCCTTCGGCGACGCGAACTCGATCTCTGAGCCCCGGCCAGATATTTCTGTTCGATATCGGCTGCGCCGCCGACCTCCGCGTAAATGAGGAGACACCGCTCCTCAAACCCGAGTCGCCGAATTGGAAGCCTCGGCTGACACAAACGTCGAGCGGTTTACAACGCCTCGGGATCGGCAGGGAACTGAAAGACCGGATTCTCACGCTCGCAGGTCATCCTATTGGAGATCGACATTCGTGATCTCGATCCGTGTGCCCCCTGTGCTGCTGTCGGTAATTCGGAGGTCCCAGTCATGAACCGTGGTGATTCTATCGACGACTGCAAGGCCGAGCCCCGAGCCCGATCTATCTGTGGAGTATCCCTGTTCGAATACCTTCTTGCGGTCTGAGGGTGGAATCCCTGGCCCGTCGTCTGCAATGTAGAAGCCATCGGCGCTCTCACCGACAGTGACGGTCACATGCGTTCCGCCGTGCTCGACTGCGTTTCGGAATACATTACCGAGAAGCTGTCGCAAGCGTTCCTCGTCTGCGATAAGCTCTTGGGAGCTCTCGATCTTGAGCGTGGCGTCGGCGTCCGGTACCATCTCCCAGCAGTCCTCACAGACGGCTGCTAACTCAATTGGCTCACGGTCAATCCCTGCGTCGCCCTCCTCGAGCAGGATCGTCGTATCTTCGATTAGGTGTTCCATCTGGTCGAGGGCTGTCTGACATCGATCAAACGCCTCTTCGGTCGCCCCCCGTTCACGGGCGAGACTGAGCCACCCTTCGACGACGTTGAGCGGATTTCTGAGTTCGTGTCGCAACGTGCTGGCGAACTGTTCTAACCGCTCGTTTTTGTCCCGAAGTTCTGTGGTTTGCTGCCGTCGGACGAGAAGATTGGCCATCCGTCGGAAGAGTGTCTGTCTCTTGGCGGGTGCCGTGACGATTTCGTTGATTAGCAGCGGTCGCTGACTCGGGTCCGGCGTGGGAAGCGTCACTGAGATCGGTGTTCGCTCGCGTCGAATCAGTATAACTGGACAGAAGACGGGCGCTTGGTCGTTTTTGTACGTTTCTATCGCGTCCCGGTACTGGGGCAGTGAGGCATCGTCGATCAGGTGGAGATCTGCAGATTGGAGTTCCGACGCAGTGATCACGGTATGTTGCGTCTCCACCACCGAAGCTAGAGCACGACGGTTAGCGTCGTCTGTAATAAGTAATTGAATGTCCGCCATTAGTATCGTGAGTTATGGAAGTTGCAAGGCTAAAACCCCGCCCTTCAGGGCGGGGATACAGCCGACAATTCCTCCCCAACCCACCGTTGATGGCACAGCCGGATATTCTACGCCAACCGACACTATTAACAAAATAGCGTTCATAACCAGTTATGACGCCAGAAATGAGTCGAACCATCCGAACCTTCGAGGCCACGATTCCGAACCAGCGACAGGTTCGTGACGACCTCGACCAACTCGGATGGGCCGCCTCAAAACTCTGGAACGTTGGTCGCTACTACGCACAAGAACAGTGGGACGAAACGGGCGAGATTCCCGATGACGGGGAACTCAAAGCCGAACTCAAAAGCCACGAACGCTACACGGACTTACATTCTCAATCCAGTCAGCGAGTTCTCGAAGAACTCGCTGAAGCGTTCAACGGCTGGTTCGGCAAGCGTCGGAACGGCGACGACCGTGCCCGACCGCCCGGCTACCGCAAAAACGGAGACTCCCACCCACGTTCAACCGTGTCGTTCAAAGCGGCTGGCTTCAAGCACGACGCACAGTTTACCCGTGTCCGCCTCTCGAAAGGCCGGAACCTCAAAGAACACCGCTCAGACTTCATCCTGTGCGAGTATCAGACTCGCCCTGATATTGACCTAACCGAGTGGGACATTCAACAGGTTCGTGCCGTTTACAAGCGCGACGAGTGGCGGCTTCAATTCGTCTGTCGCACCACCATCGACCCGGAACCACCGGGGGATGAGGTAGCTGGTATTGACCTCGGGATTTGCAACTTCGCCGCCGTCTCGTTCGGCGGGGAATCGGTGTTGTATCCCGGTGGCGCACTCAAAGAGGACGAATACTACTTCACGAAGAAGAAAGCCAAGTGCGACGATTCTTCGTCCCGAGAGGCCACTCGTCTTGACCGGACGCGAGCTGGTCGCCGGACGCACTTCTTGCACGCCCTCTCGAAAGCAATCGTAGCGGAGTGCGTGGAACGAGGCGTCGGAACCCTTGTAGTTGGCGACCTCGGCGGCATCCGAGAAGACGACGAGAACGGCGAACCCCGGAATTGGGGCGACCACGTCAATCTCGACTTGCACGGGTGGGCGTTCGACCGCTTCACGACGCTACTCGACTACAAGTCTGAATCGGAAGGCATCGACGTGGAACTGGTGTCCGAACGCGATACGTCGAAGTCGTGTTCGGCGTGTGGTCACACAGACAAGAATCAGCGAGTTGAACGTGGCCTGTACGTGTGTGAGAAGTGCGATACAGTTGCGAACGCGGACGTGAACGGTGCGGAGAATATTCGACAAAAGGTACTCCCAAGTCTCGTCACGGATGGCGGTGATAGGGATAACGGCTGGTTGGCACAGCCAGCGGTTCACCTGTTCGACCGTAGTGAGGGCTGTTTCGCCCCACGAGAACAGGTTGTTAACCGCGAATCTTAATATCCCAACGCGGTCGGGAATCCTCGCCCTTTACCGCGGGGAGGATGTCAACGCGACCGTGGGGTGGTGTCGTTGCGGGGTTTCGGAATTCCTTCGAGAACGCCACGTACGTCTGTCACCGGATCACCCACTGCAATCCCATCGCCAGTGATTCGGTACCGTCGAGGCGTCGTCTCGAAGCCACTAACCCGCTTTTTTAGCGTGCCGACAACCCGTTGGAGCTCACCCTCGAGTTCGATGTACTGCTGGAACAGAAGGTTGTCGGCGAGATAACTCACGTTTGACCCCGTCGGTTGGGGAAGGCCAGTCACCGCATGTCGTTCGTCGATAAGAATCACGGTGACGTTCATATTGGTGAGATATCGAGTCAGTGCGTGGAGTCGCTGGCGAAGATTGATCGTTCCTTCCCCACCCTTGATTGCGGCTTTGTATCCCTCGATCCCGTCGATGACGACGAGCTTGGCGGCTTCTTCCTCGACGTGAGTCTTGACCCGATGCGCGAATTCTTCGGGCGAGAGCGTCTGCGGGTCGATCGCGTCGACAATGAGGCTACTGTCGTCTCGAAGCTGTGTGATCGGAATCCCAAACGTCTCACTCCTGTGAGTGAACGTTTCGAGAGACTCTTCGAACAGATACGCTAACGCGACCTCTCCGTTCGTAGCCACCGTGTGTAGAAATTCCGTCGCTGTCGTCGATTTACCAACTCCAGACGGGCCACTGATGATGGTGACCGTCCCCTGCTCGAGTCCGCCGTCGAGCAGTGTATCTAACCCGTCCACACCGGAGGGAAACTGAGTCGGATTGAACATTCTGCCGTACGATTCCGGTTGCAGGGCGGGATACACAGTTAATCCACCACGCTGAATCGTCAGTCCGTGAGATCCGTCTTGTTGCCCGACGCCACGGTGCTTTGGGACGCTAATTCGACGCCCTTCGGCTCCGGAGCCGAGAGCAATCACCCCGTCACTGAGCGAGCGGAGCTGTTCATCCATTTTCGCGCCAGGTGTCTTTGTTGCGAAGACCGTGGTCTCCCGATCTTTGAGGAATCGCGTGAATGCGATGATCCGCTTGCGAAATTGGTATTCACTCGGTTCGATGTATTGGAACTGGCTGATCGGATCGATGAGAACCCGATCGGGATCCTGCTGTTCAATCGCCTCTCGAATATCCGTAATTAGATGCTCTTCTTCCACGTCCTGTGGATCGACGACGTCATACGAACGGGACTGGGTGAAAAACTCCGATTCGGGACCGATATCGAGAAACCCAGCGTCCGTAAGGTCGATATCCAGTTCGGCGGCGTTGGTGACGAGTGCGCCCCGTGATTCTTCGCCGTGAACGAACAGGACATCCTCATCGTTGTCAAGTCCGGTGCGAAGGAACTGCGCACCGAGCAGCGTTTTGCCGGTGCCGGGAGCACCGATAACGAGATAGAGCCGGTTACGTACCGGGCCGCCACGCAAAAGCGTGTCGAGACCAGAAATGCCACTGTGGAGTCGTTCGAGAGAACTACCAGCCTTTTTCATATGTGCGAAAAGTGGGCACGGCTATTATTTTTTGTGTGCTCTTCATTGATAATACCGCTACGTGGGTGGCTCTGATGGGTGCCCGTGGATACTCTCTCCACCGAACAGAACTCCAAAGAGGCACTATGGGCGGCTCTCCCAGGTTCTTCTGGTGTGCGACTACTGCTTGATCGTCCGTTCACCAGTCTCGTCGATGTCGATGACCGCATCGAAGAGTTGCACCAGCGTATTTCGTGTCTGTGCGTCGTGTGCCTCCGGATTCATATGGAAATGTGCCACCGCGTCTATCGAATCAATTCGTCCGGTCAAGAGATGGAGAAACCGGAAGACGCGCTCCCGGTCCGCATACTGAAGAAGTGGTGTCAACGAGTGGAAGCAGATGACTGTCTGGTTTTCATTCTCAGCCCACTCGGAAAGGTAATTTTCTATGGTAATCCCGAGACGAGTCAAATCGGCAGGATCAGAGATTGCGTCGATGGAAATAGATTCTGGCGGCTGTCGTGAAGTCGTTCGCTGGGAACTAGCCGACCGAGTTTGTTCTCCGACTGAGACGATTCCAGCCCGTGCTGGGCGTTCGTCGCCGACGTGGGTTTGCCAGAGTTCGAGACGGTCCTGGGCGGTTTGCGTAAACGTGACTGAAAGGATGTTCTCCTGTGAAATACCGAGAAACGTAAGAAAATTAATACAGGCCTCCTCTTCAGCGGTGGATAATGACGGTGCCAGGAGGAGGACGTTCGCGGTGTCCTCATCGTCTTCGTGAAGGAGGGTACCGAACTCGGTGCCGCCGACAGTCATAGCTGTGTGGGTCGATAGCAGGGTAATAAGTATTGTGAATGCTATTCGACACCCCGCTGCTGTTCTCTGACGATGCTGCAACTGGGGCTCTATCTGCGTCATGTATCACGAGAGAGACAACATCGGGGTGTTATAAACTGGCTCGCTGAGTTCTGATGAATCAGCTCGCTTTCGGAAGCCGCACGGTGAACGCGGCGCCTTCTGTATCGAGATTGTCTACCGTGACATCGCCGCCATACTGTTCGACGATCATCTCGACGAGATACAGTCCGATCCCCGTTCCACCGCTTTCGAGGCTTCGTTCACCTTTTCCGAAAATCGACGTCCGGCTGCTCTCGGGGATACCGGGGCCATTATCGACAACTCTGACTTCGACGCTGTCGGCGTGCTCGTCGGCCATCACCTCGATCACGGGGTTGTCCTTATCATTGTGCTGGACCGCGTTGTTCAGTAGGTTTCGGAACACCGAGGAAAGCATCTGGTTAGCCTGCACCTCGACATCCGGAATCGAGCCAACGGCCTCGATCTCTGCATCTGGATAGGACTCCTGTCGGAGAGTGAGCTCCGTGTGTAGAACCGAGCGTAATGGAGTTGGCTTGAGTTCGACGGTTTCACCGCCGGTTACAGTTTCGACGTAATCACGGGCAATTTCAGTGAGCTCAACAATATGCTCACCGCTCGTGAGAATCTTGTCGAGATTGTCTGCCCCTGCAGCGTCGACGTGATCCTCGAGTAGCTCGGCCCAGCCGAGTATAATTGCCATGTCGTTGCGAATGTCGTGCCGAACGACGCGATTTAACACTTCGAGCTCTTCGTTGACCTGTTTCAATTGCTGCTCGCGTTCCTTGCGGCCGGTAATGTCGACGAACGAGGACATCAAGGCGATTGGTTCCCCAGCCTCGTTTTCCACATAGCTGGCCGAACAGTACGCGGTGAACGTCGATCCGTCCTGTTGGACGGCACAGAGTTCGCCTTCCCAGTGCCCGGTTTCCCGAATCGTGGTAACGACCTCAGCGGCGGCTTCCGGATCGTTCCAGAATTCGGTAACCGATCTCCCGAGTACGTCCGTGCTATCCTCATACCCCCACATCTCACAGAATGCGGGATTAACTGACCGTAACTCACCACTCAGACTGGCAATGGCAATCCCACTGAACGCCGAAGTACAGGCATACTCATAGATCTGGAGCTGCTCCTGTTGCTCTTTTCGCTCGGTGATATCCCGATTGATCGCGACGAAACCTTCAATCGTGCCGTCGTCGGTTTCGATCGGCGCAATCGTCTGGTCAAGAATGATCCTCTGGCCGTCCTTGCGTTCGTCGACCATCTCGTGTTCCCAGTCTTCCCCCGAAAGAACCGTCTCCCAGAGATCTGCATAGAAGCTCTCGTCGTACTCCCCCGAACTGAGGATAGCAGGGGTGTCACCGAATACCTCATCAGCCGCGTACCCCGTTATTTCCTCAAATGATGGATTCACGTACTGGATTTTCCCGTCGATATCGGTGATGTAGATGGCGTGAGCGGCTTGCTCGACCGCAGCCTCGAACTGCCGGAGTTCTCGCTCTCGCTGCTTGCGGTCGGTGATATCTTGAAACACTCCTCGAAGGAGCGTGGTTTCCCCTGTCTCGTCAGTACTGACGTCTCCTCGCGCCCGAACGTCCCGGACGGCCCCGTCTGGACGGACGATACGCAGTTCGCGGTCGTAGGGCTCCCCTTGTTCGATTGCCCGGTTGACGACGGCTCTGATCTCGTCACGGTCGTCGGGGTGGTAGAACTCAATTGCTCGGTCGAGTGTCGGGTCGAACCCGTCGTCGACATCGTGAATCTGTCGAATGCCGTCGGACCAGTTGAGCGACTCCGTTTGGGGATCGTACTCCCAGACACCGATATCAGCGATGGCCTGGACACGGCGAAAGAGGGCGTCCTGTCGTTCGAGTTCGGTCTCACGTTGCTTCTGTTTCGTTATATCACGAAACATCCAGAGTCGACCATAGTTCGTCCCACCGTCCCCCACGACCGGCGCTGAATACCACTCGAAGGCGCGCCCGTCAGCGAGCCGAACTTCGCCTCGCCTCGCCTCCTCGGGAGCCTCGTGAAGCTCTCGACTGGGAAATACATCCGGATTTGCGATCTTGGTGTCAACGATCCACTCTAACAAGGTCTCGTCAGATGCCTGGTCGATGACCTCGTCTGGAATCCCCCACATCTTGACGAACTGGTCGTTGTAGGAGACGACGTTCCGGTTTTCGTCGACCACGAGCAGTCCATCGATGGTCGTCTCCATCTGCGCCTCCAACAGCGACGTTTGATACTCTAACTGAGATTGCGAGGCTTTTCGCTCCGTCACGTCCGTGATGACTCCCTCTAGGGCGATGACTTCGTCATTCTCGAAGACGCCACGCCCGCGCTCCCAGATCCATTTCGTCTCACCATCGGCCGTTTGAATTCGGTATTCGATGCGGAACGGGTCTCTCGTCTGAACGGCATCTTGAACGGCGGTCCAGACCCGTTCTTGATCATCTGGGTGAATTATATCCTCGCCGTAACTCACGTCTCCGCCAACCAGATCGGACGGGTCATACCCTGTCAGTGTCGTACAGCCCTCGCTTACGAAGAGCATCGGCCATCCGCGCTCGCTCCCACAACGATAGGCCATCCCCGGAAGATTATCCAGCAGCGTTTGGAATCGGCGCTGGTTCTCCTGAAGGCGTCGCTTTGCCCGGTACTGTTGAACCGTATTTTCGATACGGTTAGCTAGAACAGTGAACTGGTCGGTGCCAGAACCCTTTTGCAGATAATCCGTCACACCGGCTGAGATCGCCTCACTCGCGACTTCCTCGCTTCCCTTGCCAGTAAAGAGAATAAACGGGAGCTCGGGATACTCCTCTCGAACCATTTCGAGGAATTCCAGCCCACCAGTACCGGGCATTTGATAATCGCTTAGAATGCAGTCAATATTCTCTTCGTAGAGCCGGTCTAAGCCTTCATCAGGACTTGTTTTAGAAATGATAGAAAAGTCAGTGTTACGCTGTTCAAGGACGTCTGCAGTCATCTCGAGGAAGTCAACCTCATCGTCGACGTGAAGAACAGTGATTGCGTTATCTTCATCACCCAACCCGGAGAGAACGCCACGTTGATCCGTACGAGAGGGGGGCATTGCTGTTCCTTGACGAGGTCGGATGAAAAGTCTGCGGGCCCAAAATCTTCGCCGCTACTTCGGTCGAACGAGAGCATCGATCCCTCCGATCTTTGCCCCCGTGCTTATGGCAACGCTACCTCATCGCGCCGTGTTCACCTAATACTGGGTGACAAAAATGTATGCGAGTAAGATGCTCATACTGATACCGTGGCTCTGGGAAACGTTTCTACCGAGCACCTCCGCTAGGTGCTGGCTGTACGCTGGGGTTGCTCCAGAGCCGAACGTCGTACTACGCACAGAAGCTTGCGCCGCCGAGAACGGACGTTCTCGTGCACTCGTTCGTCGGCTTGTGCGAGAAACGCGACGGTGCCGACGCGGTGTGTCCCGTCGGATGACGCGACTCGACGAACCGACCGGTGCCGTCGCCACGACGTTGAACTCAGAGACGGCCGTCGCGGCCATCTGCCGACCGACGAACGTATTCTTTGCCGGACAAAGCGCAGAAATCCCGGTACTCTGAACGGCGCCGGCGGACACCGCTCCACCTCGCCCGGTGGGCCGCCTCAAAAGAAGCTCAGAAGGAGAGCTGCGTCGGGCCGTCCTCGCCGACGGTCGGCGCGTCACGGTCGGAGTACCCCTTCCGTCCGATGGCTTCCTCGGAGACGGCTGACATCGCCGCCTGCTTCGCGTCTTCCGCGTCGTGGTACGTGGTGTCGCCGAGCCGGCCGAGCGCCTCGCCGAACGTCTCGGAGCCGTCCTGCAGGTCGAGCTCCGTGTCGCCGTACGCCTCGATGAGTTCCTTCCCGGTCGCGGGGTAGCTGTGTGCGTCCAGATCGGCGTCCGCGTTCTTCAGGGGTCGCATACCCGCATCGAGCCGCGAATCCTTAATGAACGTTACGTAGGAATACCATTCCATAATGGTGATTCATTAAGGACGTGCAAGGGTGGTGTGAATTCACACGGTAGCGGGTGACGTTCCGATGGGTAAGCGGTTTCACCGCGTCGGCCGTCGTCCGAGTGTGAACGCCGTCGTCGCCGACCTCCACGCGCACACGACGAACTCGGACGGGGAGATGACGCTCGACGACGTCCCGGCCGCCGCCGCGGACGCCGGCGTCGAGGTCGTCGCCGTCACGGACCACGACCGCGTCCATCCGGCCCTCGACACCCCGTGGGAGGACCGCAACGGGGTTCGGTTCGTCCACGGCATCGAACTCCGCGTCGAGAGCCCGGCCGGCCGTGTCGACCTGCTCGGCTACGGCGTCGAGCCGACGCCCGCGCTCGAACGCGAGATCGAACGGCTTCAGACCGACCGCACGCGGCGGGGGGCACGCATCATCGAGAACGTCGAGTCACACCTCGGCGTCGACCTCGACATCGAGCCGCGACCCGGTATCGGCCGGCCGAACATCGCGCGTGCGGTCGCGGACGCCACCGGCATGGCCGTCGACGCCGTGTTCGACGAACTCATCGGCGACGACGGCCCCTGTTACGTCGCCCGCGAGGTCCCCGACTTCGAGACGGGTCGCGAGCTGCTCGCCGACGCCTGCGGGCTCGTCGGTCTCGCCCACCCGCTCCGGTACGACGACCCCGCGGCCGCGCTGGAGCTGTGTGCCGACCTCGACGCAGTCGAGCGATTCTACCCCTACGGCGACGATCCGGACCCGGCGCCCGTAGCCGCCGCGGTCGACCGCTACGACCTCGTCGCGACCGGGGGGAGCGACGCCCACGACCACACGCTCGGCCGGGCCGGCCTCGACGCCGACGGCCTCGCCGAGTTCCTCGACGCGGCGGGATTGCCCGACCCGTAGCCGTTTTCACCCCCGGCCGCGTAGCCGTTCGTATGCAGTGTCACTACTGCGAGGCGGAGGCCGCCGTCGCAGTCGAGAAGGACCAGATCAAGGTCGGGCTCTGTGAGGCCCACTTCCGCGACCGTCTCGAGGAGCTCAAGGAGGACGGCTGGCTCGACGAACTCCAGGAAGAGCTCGACATCGACCGGTCCTAACGCACCTTTTTGCACCAAAACAACCGTCGGGGCTCCCTCTGGTCGCCCCTCGGTCCCGCGCTCCCTCCGATCGGCGTCCTCGGAATCGTTCCGTGATTCCGATGGGCTGCACGAGAGCTTCGCCCTCGTGAACGCGGTGAACCACTCGCTCACTTCGTTCGCGGCCGCTTCGACGTTACTCCTCGTCGATCTCGATTCCGCGCTCCGCTACCAGCTCCCGGAACTCGGCTTCGTCCAGCACGGGCACGTCGTTCGCCTCGGCGTCGTCCAGCTTCGTCTGTCCCGGGCTCTCGCCCGCGACGAGGTAGTCGGTGTTGCCCGACACCGAGGAGGTGGCGTTCGCGCCGTGGCGCTCGACGAGTTCCTGTGCTTCGCCGCGGGTCAGCTCCGACAGCGATCCGGTGAACACGAACGTCAGTCCGTCGAGCGCGTCGCCCGTTTCCACGTCCGTCTCCCGTGGCGTGACGTGCTCGAGCAGCCCGGCGATGACCGCCTCGTTGCGCTCGGAGTCGAAGAACTCCCGAATCTCGTCGGCGACGACCGCGCCGACTCCCGCGACGGCTTCGAGTTCCTCGCGGCTCGCGGTCCGCACCGCCTCGAACGTGCCGAAGTGTCGCGCGAGGTCGCGCGCGACAGTCGGCCCCACCTCGGGTACGCCGATGGCGACGAGAAAGTCGGGGAGCGCAGGCTCGCGGCTCGCCTCGATGGCCGCGAGGAGGTTCGCCGCGCTCGTCTCGCCCCAGCCGTCGAGGTCGGCGAGCGCCTCGCGGTCGAGTTCGTACAGGTCAGGGAGCGAGTCGACCAGTCCGGCGTCGAGGAGCTGTCCGACCGACTTCTCGCCGAGCCCCTCGATGTCGAGCGCGTCGCGGCTCGCGTAGTGTTCGACGGCGCGCTGCAGCTGTGCGTCACAGGCGAGCCCGCCGGTACAGAAGGCGAGTGGGCCGTCTCGTTCGACGGCAGAGTCGCAGACGGGACAGTGGTCCGGAAACGCGAAGTGCCCCTCGGAGCTCTTCTCGATGACTTCGTCGACGTGGGGAATCACGTCGCCGGCGCGCTTCACGCTCACCCGGTCCCCGACGTTCACGTTCAGCTCCCGGATTTGGTCCGGGTTGTGGAGGGAGGCGCGCGACACCATCACCCCGCCGACCTCGACGGGGTCGAGCAGCGCGACGGGGGTGAGCCGCCCGGTCCGGCCGACCTGGACGGCGATGTCGCGTACCGTCGTCTCTTCGGTGCGCGCTGGGAACTTGTAGGCGAACGCCCACCGCGGCGCGCGGGCCGTGTGGCCAAGCTCCTCGCAGGCGTCCCGGTCGTCCACCTTGATGACGACGCCGTCCACCTCGTAGTCGAGCTCGTCGCGCCGGTCGAGCAGCCGGTCGCGGTAGTCGACCGCTCCGTCGATGTCCTCGACACGGACGACCTCGTCGTTCACCTGCAGTCCCCACTCGGGGAGCCGCTCGTGGCGCTCCCACTGTGTGTCGAAGTCGGCGCCGGCGAGCGTTTCGAAGAAGAAACAGTCGAGCGGGCGCTCCGCGACGACCGACGGGTCCTGCTGGCGGAGGGTCCCTGCCGTCGCGTTGCGGGGGTTGGCGAACGCGTCTTCGCCGCGCTCGACGCGCTCGCGGTTGTACGCGTTGAACGCGTCCCGGGGCATGAACAGCTCGCCGCGCACGGCGAGGGTGTCGGGGTGATCCCCTCGTAGTTCGCCGGGAATCGACGCGACGGTCCGGACGTTCCGGCTCACGTCGTCGCCCTCGCGGCCGTCGCCGCGGGTGACCGCGCGCTCGAAGACGCCGTTCTCGTACACCACCTCGATAGAGATGCCGTCGAACTTCGGCTCGCAGACGAACGCCTGCGGCCCGACCTCCCGCTCGACGCGGTCGGCGAACTCCCGCACTTCGGCCTCCTCGCCCGAGGAGTCGATGGAGCGCATCGGCGCGACGTGTTCGACGGTGTCGAACTCGTCGACGGATTCGCCCCCGATCCGTTCGGTCGGCGAGCCGGTCGCGTCGAGGTCGAAGGCCGACTCCAGCGCCTCCAGTCGGTCGAACAGCCGGTCGTACGCCCGGTCGCCGATGACCGGATTCGCCTGCACGTAGTAGCGGTAGTCGTGATAGCGGACGGCCTCGCGGAGCTTCTCGGCCTGCTCGCGGGCCGTCTCGGGATCGAGCGTCTCCGGGTCGTCGAACGACTCGGGGACGTCCCAGACGTACGGGTTGTCGACTGGGGCGTCGCCCGCCGGCGGCTCAGCCCCGTTCGACTCGTCTTCGTCGTCGGTGAACGACGAGAGGTCGGTCCGTTCGGTCATTGGTGGCCGTCGGCGCGGCGGCGGCAAAAATCGGTCGTGTCGGCGTTCGCGTGGCGTGCGGTCGCTGCCGTGGTCGCGTCTCCGTCGCCGCGCCGCCCGGTGGCACACGTGAGGCCGTGCGGTCGCCGCCTACAGCCCAGCGACGTCCTCGATGGCGTCGGTGAGCGCCTTCACGCTCTCGACGGTGTGTTCGCCCATGTGGCCGATGCGGAACGTCTCCTCGCCGATCGTTCCGTAGCCGTTCGAGAACACCATGTCGTACTCCTCGCTCACCTGGTCGATGGTCGCGGCCACGTCGATGCCGCGGGTGTTCTCGACGCAGGTGACGGTCTGTGACTCGTAGCCGGACTCGGGGAACGTGTCGAAGTGTTCGTCGGCCCACTCGCGGGTGTACTCGGCCATCTCGTGGTGGCGCGCGTCGCGGGCCTCGTGGCCCTCCTCGAGCATGTGTTTCATCTGCGTCCGGTAGGCGAGCATGAGCGGGATGGCGGGCGTCGAGTGGGTCTGTCCCTTCCGGTCGTAGTAGTCGAGTGCGCGCTGGAAGCCGCCGTACCACGACGCCGACTCCTTCTCCAGCTCCCGCTCGTAGGCCGCATCGGAGACGGTACACACCGCAAGTCCCGGCGGCATCGCGAACGCCTTCTGCGTCGAGGTGAAGATCGCGTCGATGTTGTGCCCCTCGACGTCGATGTAGTCGCCGCCCAGACAGGAGATGGCGTCGACGACGAAGTAGGTGTCCGGATAGTCGCCGAGGAGGTCTCCGATCGCCTCGACGGGGTTCCGGACGCCCGTCGACGTCTCGTTCATCACCATCCCGACGGCGTCGTAGCCCTCGTCGCTCGCTTCGAGGGCCGCGCGGACGTCTTCGGGCTTGACCGCAGCGCCCCACTCGTACTCGATTCGGTCGACCGTCTTGCCGAGCCGTTCGGCGACGTTCGCCTGACGCTCGCTGAACGCCCCGGAGGTCGGGACGAGCATCCGGTCGTCGACGAGGTTGAGCGTCGTCGCCTCCCAGAACTCCGTCCCGGAGGCCGTGAGCACGATGACGTCGTCGTCGGTGTCGAGGAACGTCTTCGTGTCCTCGACGATGGTCGTGTACAGGTCGGTCATCCGGTCCATCCGGTGGCCGAACATGGGCTCGGCCATCGCCTCGATGACGTCGTCGCGCACCTCGGTCGGGCCGGGAAGATACAGGGTCTTGTCGGGGTACTCCCCCGTGTATTCGCGTTTCTCGGTCACGTGTCCCACCTCGGACGTGTGCGTCTCTCGCGGGCAGCGGCAAGGTCGTTTTGATACCGACGGCATTGGCGGCGGGTCGTCGACGCGCCCGCGGCTGGCCCGAGTCACTCGCTCGCGAACGTCGCAACCCGCTCTGCGTCGAGCCGAACGAGCGCCGGCAGCAGCGCGACCGCCAGCAGTATCTCGGCTCCGCCGGCGACGAGGAAGGCGGTCCGGTAGCCGAGTCCAGCGGCGAGCAGCCCGCCACCGACGACGCCGGCGAGGAAGCCGAGCGACCCGACGACGTTGAAGCCGCCCGTCGCCGTCCCTCGCCCCTCCGGCTCCGCGAGGTCGTTCACCAGCGCGAGCGTCGCGGGCGCACACAGCGCGCCGAACGCGCCCACGAGCCCCATCACGACGGCGGTGACGGCCGGCGTCGGCGCGTACGCGACGCCCACGATGACGCCGCCGTACGCGAACGAGCCGGCGGCGACGGGGCCGACCCGGCCGATCCGGTCGGAGAGCACCCCCAGCGGGTACTGTAACAGTGCGAACGGGAGGAAAAAGGCGCCGAGCAGCAGGCCCGTCGCCCCGGCGCCGAGGCCGAACTTCGCCTGGAAGTAGGCGACGCCGACGAGCGCGAAGAAGCCCGCGGTGAACCGGTCGGCGAAGCCGAACGCGAACGGGACGAGCAGGCTCGGCCGGTCGCGCACGGTCAGCAGGGCGCCGAGCGGGCCGGGGCGCCCACTCCTGCTCGTCCCGCCAGGGTCGCGCAGTCGCAGCGACGCGACGCCGACGCCGAGCATCAGCGCCGCGGCGACGAAAAGCGGCACGCGGTCGCCGACGCCGTAGAGCTGTCCGCCGACCGGCGCGCCGAGGCCGGTGCCGAGCCCGATGGCGATGCCCGCCGCACCCATGTTGCGGCCGTTGCCGCCGGAGAGGTCCATCAGCGTCGCGATGCCGAGCGAGAACGCCCCGATGGTGAACGCCCCCTCGACGAAGCGGACGACGAGAACGACCCAGAAGGGGACCGTGGGCAGGGCGGCGAGCAGCGCGTACGCCAGTCCGCCGCCGACGGCGCCCGCCGCGATGAACGGCCGTCGTCGGTCCGTGGCGTCGGAGAGGGCGCCCCACGCGCCGGCGAAGAGGACGAAGCCGGCGAACTCCGCGGCCAGGAACCACGTCCCCGCGTCGAGCGGCCCGCTCCCGCCGAACGAGGCGACGAGCTGTGGCACGCCCGGATACAGCAGCACCTGCGCGAACAGCACCGTGAACACGACGGTGGCGAGCGCGACTCGGTCCCTGCGTTCCGGCTCCACGACAGCCACCGTAGACTCCTCGCGCCTAAATATCGGCCGGCCGGGCCGCCGTGGGGCGGACCCACCGTGTCACGCCGACTCTCACAATCTTTGCCGTAACTCGCGGTTATAGAATCGTGGGGATATATGCGTAGTATACATGAGCAATCGGGACTTCGGCTTCCAGACACGGTGTCTCCACGCGGGTCACGACCCGGACCCAGAGACGGGTGCGGCCGCCCCACCCATCTACCAGACCACCTCCTATGAGTTCGCGGATGCGGACACGGCCGCAGAGCTGTACGCCCTAGAACGGGACGACCACGTCTACTCGCGCATCTCGAATCCGACGACCGGAACGCTCGAACGCCGGCTCGCAGACCTCCACGGCGGGTCGGGTGCGTGTGCCACCGGCTCCGGGATGGCCGCGCTCGACGCCGCGACGCTCGTGCTCGCCGAGGTGGGGGACAACGTCGTCTCAGCTTCCTCCATCTACGGGGGGACCCACACGTACCTGAGCCACACCGCTCGTCGTCGCGGCGTCGAGGCGCGATTCGTCGACACGCTCGACCCCGACGCCTACGCCGCGGCAATCGACGAGGACACGGCGTACGTCCACTGCGAGACGGTCGGTAACCCCGCGCTGGTGACGCCCCCGCTCGAAGAGATTGCCGAGGTGGCCCACGAGCGTGGTGTACCGTTGTTCGTGGACAACACGTTCGCGACGCCGGCGCTGTGCCGGCCGCTGGAGCACGGCGCGGATCTCGTCTGGGAGTCGACGACGAAGTGGATTCACGGGTCGGGGACGACGGTCGGCGGCATTCTCGTGGACGGCGGCTCGTTCCCCTGGGCCGACTACCCCGAAAAGTACCCCGAACTCACCGCGAACGAGGCGTTCGACGGGAAGGACTTCGTCGCCGACCATGGCGACCGCGCGTTCGAGTACGCCGCTCGCCACCGCGGGCTCCGCTCGCTCGGCGACCAGCAGAGCCCGTTCGACGCGTGGGTGACGCTGCAGGGGCTGGAGACGTTGCCGCTGCGGATGGAGCGCCACTGCGAGAACGCCCGGACGGTCGCCGAGTGGCTCGCCGACCACCCGGAGGTGGCGTGGGTCAACTACCCCGGGCTCGCGGCCCACGAGACCCACGACGCGGCGACGGAGTATCTCGACGGCGGCTACGGCGGGATGGTCACCTTCGGGCTCGAAGACGGCTACGAGGGCGGCAAGCGGGTCTGCGAGGCCGTCGAGGTGGCGACGTTCCTCGCGAACATCGGCGATGCGAAGACGCTCGTCATCCACCCGGCCTCCACGACCCACGCACAGCTCTCGGAGGCCGAACAGCGCGCCTCCGGCGTGACGCCGGACCTCGTGCGGCTCTCCGTCGGGCTCGAAGACGCGGCCGACATCATCGCGGACCTGGAGGCGGCGATATGAGCCCGAGCGTCTCTCTCGGCGAGTTCGAGTTCGACTGTGGCGAGTCGGTCCCCGATCTCGAGCTCGCCTACGAGGAGTACGGCGAGTTCACCGGCGACAACGCCGTGCTCGTCTGTCACGCGCTCACCGGCTCACAGCACGTCGCCGGCCGGCGTCGCCGCGACGACACCGCCGGGCAGGCCGCGGCGTGGTGGGACGACATCGTCGGCCCGGGGAAGGCCATCGACACGAACGAGTACTACGTCGTCTGCGCGAACGTCCCCGGATCGTGTTACGGCTCCTCGGGCCCGCCGAGCGAGGCGCCGGACGGCGAGCCGTGGGGGACGCGGTTCCCAGCGGTCACCGTCGGCGACTGGACGCGCGCCCAGCGCCGCCTGCTCGACGAACTCGGCGTCCCCACCCTCCACGGCGTCGTGGGCGGCTCAGTCGGCGGAATGAACGCCCTCGAGTGGGCGAAGCGCCACCCGGACGGCGTCGAGCGCGTCATGGCCGTCGCGACGGGCGCACGCCTCGACCCGCAGTGTCTCGCCCTCGACGCTATCGCGCGGCGCGCCATCACGACCGACCCCGGGTGGCAGGGCGGAGACTACTACGGCGACGGCGACGACGGATCGTCGGGCGGTCCCCCCGGCAACGGCCCCGTACAGGGGCTCGCGGTTGCGCGACAGATCGGCCACGTGATGTATCTCTCGAAGGCGTCGATGGAGAAGAAGTTCGGCCGGCGCTCGGCCGGGATGGACGCCGCGCGCGACGCCTTCGACCTCGACCCCGCCGCGGGATTTTTCCCGTATCGGGAGGTGGAGTCGTATCTCGATTACAACGGCGAGCGGTTCGCCGAACGGTTCGACGCGAACAGCTATCTCTATCTGACCCGCGCGATGGACAGCTACGACCTCGCGGCGGGGTACGACTCCGATACGGACGCGGTCGCCGCTTTCGAGGGAGAGACGCTCGTCCTCTCGTTTACCGGCGACTGGCACTTCACAGTCGAACAGGGGGAGGCGCTCGCGACGGCCTTCCGGGATGCGGGCGCGCCGACCGCCCACCACGTCGTCGAGTCGGCCCACGGCCACGACGCGTTCCTCGTCGAACCGGAACACGTCGGCCCGCCGCTCGCCGACTTCCTCGCCGACGGCGTCCGCGGCCGCGCCGTCTCCGATACGGCCGAGACGGACGACGGCGGCGACTTCGCGCCCGTTCACACGAGCCTCTTCTCGAAGTGAGCCGTCCTCGCGGTGAGGCGTCGTCCGTCGTAGATGGGGGCAACCGTCGCCGCCGCACCACGCGTTTAACCCCCTTCCGCTCGCCTCTCCGCCATGGGAGACGAGACGCCCGACCTGTTCACCGATGCACTGCACGCGGGCCAAGAGCCCGACCCGACGACCGGCGCCCGCGCGCCGCCCATCTATCAGACCACCTCCTACGAGTTCGACGACGCCGACCACGCCGCGCGGCTGTTCGCCCTCGAGGAGGCGGGCAACATCTACTCGCGGCTGATGAACCCGACGAACGCCACGCTCGAGGAGCGGATGGCGACCCTCGAGGGCGGCGTTGGCGCCCGCGCGACCGCGTCCGGAATGGCGTCGTTCGACCTCGCGACGTTCATGCTCGCCTCGGCGGGCGACAACATCGTCTCAGCCTCCTCGCTGTACGGCGGGACGTACACCTACCTCACGCACACGGTCGAGCGCCGCGGCGTCGAGACCCGCTTCGTGGACACGCTCGACTACGAGGCGTACGCCGCGGCAATCGACGAGGACACGGCGTTCGTCCACTGCGAGACCATCGGCAACCCCGCGCTGGTGACGCCCGACTTCGACCGCCTGGCCGACATCGCCCACGAGCACGGTGTGCCGCTGTTCGTGGACAACACGTTTGCGACGCCGGCGCTGTGCCGGCCGGTGGAGCACGGCGCTGACCTCGTCTGGGAGTCGACGACGAAGTGGATCCACGGGTCGGGGACGACGGTCGGCGGCATTCTCGTGGACGGCGGCTCGTTCCCCTGGGCCGACTACCCCGAAAAGTACCCGGAGATCGCACAGGACAACCCGGCGTACCACGGCGTCAACTTCGCCGAGCGGTTCGGCGACGCGGCGTTCGCGTACGCCGCGCTCGCCCGTGGGCTGCGCGACCTGGGCAACCAGCAAAGCCCGTTTGATTCGTGGGTGACGCTGCAGGGGCTGGAGACGCTACCGCTGCGGATGGAGCGCCACTGCGAGAACGCGATGGCCGTCGCGGAGTACCTCGAGGACCACCCCGAGGTCTCGTGGGTGACGTATCCGGGACTCGAGAGCCACGAGACCCACGACGCGGCGACGGAGTATCTCGACGGCGGCTACGGCGGGATGATTACGTTCGGACTCGAAGACGGCTACGACGCGGCGAAGGCCGTCACCGAGGGCGCCGAACTCGCGAGCCTGCTCGCGAACGTCGGCGACGCGAAGACGCTCATCATCCATCCTGCCTCGACGACGCACCAGCAGCTCACCGAGGCGGAACAGGCGTCATCCGGCGTGACGTCGGACCTCGTGCGGCTCTCCGTCGGCCTCGAGGACCTCGACCGCATCATCGCGGACCTGGACGCGGCCATCGATGCCGCCACCTGAGCGCCCCCGAGGTGCCGCCGGCAGTCGTTCGTTCGTTCGAGGCTGCGGCCCGAGCCGCCGCTTAGCCGTCGTAGAACAGCAGCGCGCCGATCCCGACGACGACGGCCGCGGGGTACGCCGGATGCGCACCGACGAACGACCCCAGTTCGGCGGGCGTCGCGGTACCGCCGACGCCGAGATACGTCGCCACGCTCCCGCCGAGCGCGGCGAGCCCGCCGGCGATTCTGAACGGGTAGCGGCTCGTCCGGTCGGCGAGCCACGAGAGGGGGGACCCGAGTGCCATCTACCCCTTCGTTTCGTGTGGAACGAGAAAAAGTCACGTACGACGAGCGGATGACGAGTGTCAGACGCGCCGGAGCGCGTGTTACTCGTCGCTCTCCTCGGCAGCCGCCTCCCCTTCGTCGACGGGGGCGTTCGGCGCGTGCCGCTTCACCCGGTTGACGGCGTCGACCGCGCCGGATCGGGAGCCGTACCCCTCGCCGCTCGTCCCGAGGATCGTCCCGTTGCGGTGGCGGAGCCGCCAGCGGAACTCGCCGGCGTCGTCCTCGTGCACCTCGACGGCGGCGTCGGCCATCGTCAGCCGGTCGGCCGCGGGGGCGTACTCCTGGACCCGCTCGACGGCGTTCTCGAGCTCGGACCGGGAGCTGTACCCCTCGCCGGAGTCCGCGATGGGCTCGTCGTTCGCCGCGACGAGCCGCCAGCGGTGGTCCCCTTCGGCGTCCTCGTACGTCTCGAACCGGACGCCCTCTGCGGTGTCGAGCGCCGCGTCGCCGGCGACCTCCTGCAGGCGGTCGGCCGCGCGCCGGGCGTTCGACCGGGAGGCGTAGCCCTCGCCGGAGTCGCCGAGGACGTTCCCGTTCCGGTGGACGAGCCGCCAGCGGAACTCGCCGGCGACGTCCTCGTACACCTCGATGCCGGCGGGGTCGAACTCGAGGTAGTCGGCCGGCCCGACGTACGACTGCACCCCGTCGATGCTCCGCTCGGCCGCGCTCCGGGAGGAGAACCCGCGGGTTCCCGCGGCGAGTATCTCTCCGTTGTCGTGACGGAGCCGCCAGCGGAACTCGTCGTCCGCGTCGCGGTACAGTTCGAACGACGACTGCGGTGTCTCGGCGACGGGGTCGACGACCGGCTCCGGCTCCTCCTCGTCGCGCTGCCAGACGACGGCCGCCCCGAGCGCGTTGCGCGTGACGCTGCGCATCCCGCGGCGGGCGTTCCGGTCGCTCGCGTACGATTCGCCGGAGGTGGCGATGATGTTCCCGTTCCGGTGGACGAGCCGCCAGCGCCACTGTCCGGCCGTGTCGCGGTAGACGTCGAACGTCGCTGAGCTGTCCTCCAGCTGTTCGAGGTGTGCCGCGAGGCCCGTGGCCTCTGCCCGTGCAGTCTCGGCATCTCCACGCGCCGTCTCCGTTTCGGCTGCTGCCGTCTCGGCGGCCGTTTCGGCTGCTGCCGTCTCCTCGCGCGCCGCTGCCAGCTCCGCTTCGAGCGACTCGATGCGCTCGTCGCGCTCCTCGACGGTCTCGCGCAGCGCCGCGATCTCGCGGTCGTCGGCCTCGTCGTCTGCACGTGCCGAGGCGAGCGCTGTCTCGATTTCGCGGCGTGCGCGACTCTGTCCGACGGAGATCGGTGCGATGGCGCCCGACAGCGTGATGAGTGCCAGTCCGACGGTGTAGGCGATTACGACGCCCTGTGCGCTCGCAGAGTCGAGCGCCCAGCCGCGCGGGAAGACGGTCAGGAACCACGCCATCGCCGCGAGACAGATCACGAGCCCCGCGTAGACGAACAGCTTCGCCCGTCGGTGGAACGACTGCCCGACGACGAGCCCCGCGAACGCGCCTGCGAGACCGCTCCCCGAGAGCAGATACGCGATTTCGCGCGTTCCGGTGCGGCCCGCGCCCATCGACACGAGGAACAGCGCCATACCGACGACGGCGACGACGGTGCCGAGCACGAACAGCCAGTAGCCGTACACCTCGTCCGTCGTGAACGGTTCGCCGAATCGGTCCGCGTACAGCGATACGAGTCTACTCTTTTTACTTTTTGATGACATGTAACGTCTACTATACGACGAACCGAGTAATAAAACACTCAGTAAGTTGCGTGATAGCTATACACAAACCGCACCGCTCTCCACCCCACGACGTTCACACCACGTCACGCTCCTCGAACAGCGCGAGCAGCTCCGACATCGTCGACACCTCCTCGTCGCAGGCGGGTTCGACCGCGGGTTTCGGCTCGAACCCGACGGCGAGGCCGGCGACCTCCAGCATCGGGAGGTCGTTCGCGCCGTCGCCGACCGCGACGGTGTCGGCCATCGGGACGCCGAACTCGGTCGAGAGCCGCGACAGCGCGTCGTCCTTCGTCCCCTCGATGAGCGGCCCCTCAACCTCGCCGGTGAGCGCGCCGTCGGCGACCGGGAGGCGGTTCGCGACGACGGTGTCGACGGTGGTGCCGGCACGTTCGAGCGCCGCCGCGACGCCCCGCTCGAATCCGCCGGTGAGGATGGCGACGGTGTGGCCCGCCGCGCGGAGCGCGTCGACGACCTCGGCGGAGCCGTCGCGGAGGACGACTTCGTCGAACGCCGCGGCGGCCTCCGCTTCGGGGAGCCCGTCGAGCAGCGCGGCGCGCTCCCGGAGCGACGTCGCGTAGTCGATCTCGTCGTTCATCGCGCGGTCGGTGATCGCTTCCATCTCGTCGGCGACGCCCCGCCGCTCGCCGAGCAGGACGGTCATCTCGGAGTTCGAGAGCGTCCCGTCGAAGTCGAAGGCAACGAGCATACGCGCCCTTCCCGCTCACCCTACCCAAAGCCACCGGTCCGCGGTCGCCGACTCGCTCCTCGTCAACCCGCTGCTCGCCTACGAGCGCGCGACGACGGTGACGGCCGCGAGGCCGCCGACGCCGAGCGCGAACCAGTAGCTCGCGAGGCGGTAGACGAGCGCGGCCGCGAGCGCCTGTGCCGCCGTGAGTCCGGTGAGCGCGACGAGCAGCGCGACCAGCGCCGCCTCGACGCCGCCGAGCCCGCCCGGCGAGGGGGTGAGCCCGGCGAGCGTCGACGCCGGCACGACGAACAACACGAGCAGCGGGTCGACCGCGTCGAAGCCGAGCGTCAGCCCCGCGAAGTACAGCGGGAGCGCAAAGCAGACCCAGCCGAGATACGCGAACGCGACTGCCTCGGCGAGCGCGACGCGGTCCTGTGCGATGCGGCCGAACGCCTCGTAGAGGTCGTCGACCCGCTCGGCGACGCGCTCGACGGAGAGCCGGTCGGTGAGCCGCGACAGCGGCGCCGTCAGCCGGAGCACGCCGGCCCGCACCCGCTCGCGGAACCGCCACCCGACGACGACGAGCGCCGGCACGCCGAGCGCCATGACGAGCAGCCCCCGAGCGAGCGCGGTCGCCGCCGCTGGCAGCGACGACTGCAACAGCAGCACGGAGAGGCCGACGGCCGAAAACGAAAAGAACGGGAGCAGGTTCAGCAGGTCCGCGGTCACGACCGACGCCAGCGACTCCTCGTAGCTCGCCGTCGTGTCCCGCGAGAGGACGTACGCGATGAACGGCTCGCCGCCGGCCTGCCCCAGCGGCGTCACGTAGTTCGCGAACGTCGCCGCGAAGTAGGTGACGACGAGTCGCCGGTACGGCACCTCGACGCCGGCGACCCGGAGCACGACCTGCCACGCCTTCCCCCACAGCGCGAGACACGCGAGCGTCGAGAGACAGGCCGCGGCGAGCCAGCGCGGGTCCGCTGCCGCGAGGGCGCGCCGCACCTCGCCGAGTCCCACGCCGGCGGCGAACACGGCGAGGGCGACGCCAGCGACTGCGAAGCCGGCGAGCGTCTTCGCGACCGTCCGGCGGTCGACGGGGAGCGAGGCGACCACTACTCGATGTAGCCGAGGTCCCGAAGTCGCTCTTGGGTCGTTTCGTCCATATCGTCGAGCACGTCCGCGTCGGGGTCGTAGTCGTCGTCCCACGTCTCGCCGACGCGCGCCTCGAACTCGCGCAGTTTCGCCTCGACCGTCGCGATGACCTCGTCGTCGTCCGCGCCGGCGAGGTTCTCCGTCTCGCCGGGGTCGCGGTCGAGCCGGTACGCCTCGTCGGCGACCCGCTCGTTGCGGATGTACTTCGCGTCCGGTCGGCGGGCCGCGCGCATCCGCGAGTAGTAGCGGGAGTCCTCGTCGAGTTCGATGCCCGCTGCCGCGGCCTTCGTCTCCAGCTGTTTCAGCTCCACGACGGGCCGGTGGTACTCCACGAAGGCGTACTCTCCCTCTGCGAAGTCGCGGTACGACGAGGAGAGCAGCGAGCGCGTCCGGTCGAGCGGCTCGCCGACGGCGTCGACGCCCGCGAAGTCCAACACAGTGTGGTACAGGTCCGCGAGCTCGACCTGCTGGTCGGAGCGGCCCGGCTCGGACCCCGGCGCCTTCACCAGCAGCGGGACGTTCACCAGCGGGTCGTAGATGCCGAACTCGTGGCCGTAGAGGCCGTGTTCCCCGTGGAGCTCGCCGTGGTCCGCCGCGACGACGACGAGGGTGTCCTCCCACTGTCCCGTCGCTTTCAGGTGGTCGAACAGCCGGTCGAGCTCCGCGTCGATGTGCCGAATCTCGGCGTCGTACAGTCCTCGAATCGCGTCGAACTCCTGGTCGTCGATGTCGCGCGCGCCGGCGTTGTACTCTTTCGAGTTCTGACACACCTCGTCGGGGTCGACGCCGGGCGCGAACTCCTCGCGGTACTCCTCGGGCGGATACACCGGGAGGTGGGCGTCCATCAGGTTGATGAACGTGAACCAGCCGTCCGACTCGTCGGTGAACTCGATGGCGTTGTCGACCACCTCGGGCGTCTTCGAGTCGGCGCCCTCGCCGCCGGCGAAGTACTCGTGGACGTCGTTGCCGAGCTCGACCAGCTTGTTCGCGACGGCGCGGAGCCGGTCGTTGTCGTTCACCCGCTGCCACGCGTCGGCGAGCGTCCCCGACAGGAACTCGCCGGGCATCACCTCGAAGAAGTTGTCCTGCTCGTCGAAGCCGGCTGTCAGCCGGGTGTACGGCGTGATCCACGCGTTCGAGGAGTAGCAGGCGGTGTCGTAGCCGTCCGCGCGCAGCGCCTCCGCGAGCGTGCCCACGGAGTCGTCGAGATACGGCTGCTCCTGGCTCGCGCCGTGCTCGCTGGGGTAGAGGCCGGTGAACATCGACGCGTGGACCGGGAGCGTCCACGGCGCCGGCGCGACGGCCTGCTCGTACACCGTCGCCTCCTCGGCGAACCGCTCCAGCGTGGGGGTGGTCGGCTTCTCGTAGCCGTACGGCGTGAGGTGGTCCTTCCGGACCGTGTCCATCACGACGAAGAGGACGTTCCGGTCCGACGCCTCGGTCATGTCCGGAATCTCCCGCCTAACGCCGATAAAGTTCGTGGTCTTTGCTGAATCCAAGCGTCGCGTGACGGGGCAGCACCGTACCGACGGCCATCGGTGGTCTATCGAAAATGACAGATATTCCATAGTACGAGATTACAGAAAATACTTAATATCAACACAGGTGTGAGAAGCTTTAGCAATGGGGTGGGGGAACAAGTGAGGAATAATCGACCACGGGGGGATGTATCGGCGTTCGAAATGCACGGCACACAGTGAACACATGAAACTACAACGAACTTCGAACCGAAGAACAGTACTGAAAACAGTCGGCACAGGCATCGCAGCGAGTGCAGTGTTTACTAGCTCTGCAAATGCCGATAAACGTGGGAAAGGCATCGGGGCGTTTCTGAATGCGGAAGCGGTATTCAAAGATCGGCCGGTGTGGGATAGCGGAGTTGCCGACAAGACTGGCGAATCGGCTGTAGAGGTATTAGTCGGTACCCTGACCAGTGTCGATATACCAGAGGACTTATTCCCCGGAGGCGACCCACCAGAACAAGGTCCGTTCGGATACGATCCGAGGGCGGTCAAAGTCTCTCCCGGCACCGAAGTCACATGGACGTGGGTGAGCGGCCACCACAGCGTTACCTCGTATAATGCATCGGCCGATTCCCCTGAGGACCATGGTCAAGAATTTGACGATCATAGCGAAGACGCCCAAAATACCTTCAGCCACACGTTCGACGAAGTGGGAACCTATCTCTACTTCTGCCATCCGCACGGCACTCCATATCCAGTTCCGTTTGGCCCACTCGGCGAGGTTCCAAATCACGTCGGGATGCGCGGTGCTGTCAAAGTCGTTGACGACTAACTCGCGGAAACAACTCAGTCTACTCGAGCTATCCGCTTTCGGTTTCGTTGAAACCCTCGTTGACAAACATGACCGATGAGGGGCTCGTGATAAGCTAGATTTTTTCGAAGCGTTCTGTTTCACGTGGCAGTTGCGATGCTGGAAACGAGGAGCGCAGGACAGCAGAAATAAAAAGAGTCGAAGTGGCCGAACGCGGCCGTCAGTCGTCCGACGTGAGCGACTGCCCCTGCCCGTCCGTCGGGGCCGGGGAGGCGGACATGTCGTCCTCGTCGGCGTACGGGTACCACGTCATCTTCGTGTTGTGCATGTACGGGTCCTCGTACGTCGTCTCCTCGGGCTCCGCGAGCCCGGTGAGGTCGTCCTCCTCGTGGCGCGCGATGAACTCGCGGAAGCTCTCGCCCTCCTCGCGGCGCTGTTCGTACACCGCGAGCAGGTTCTCGACGTAGCCGGGAATCTCGTCGGCGGCGACGCGCATCTCGACCCAGTCGGCGAACTGCGGGTTCTCGCCGAGCCCGCCGCCGAGGCCGACGTCGAACGCCTCGACCGGCTCGCCGTCCTTCCGGGTCTTCATCCCGCGCAGCGAGATGTCGGCGATCTGCGGCTGGGCACAGGAGGCCGTACAGCCCGACAGGTGGATGTGGAAGTCCTCGACGCCCGAGGGAACCTCGACGTTGTTCTTCAGCCAGCGGGCGTAGCGCACCATCCGGTTTTTCGTCTCGACGATGGACAGCGAGCAGTACTCCGTGCCCGTACAGGCGATGGAGCCGCGCATGAACGGGTGCGGGTCGGGGGAGTACTCTTCGAGCAGCGGCTCGTCGAGGAACGCGTCCAGGTCCTCTTCGGGGATGTCCGTCACGATGAGATTCTGCCGCTGGGTGATGCGCACCTCGCCGGAGCCGTACTCGTCGGCGAGGTGGGCGAGCTCGCGGGTGTCCTCGGCGCCCATGCGGCCGACGAGGACGGAGAGGCCGACGTAGTAGTTGCCGTCGGGCTGCTCGTGGACGCCGACGTGGTCGCCGTGCTCGCCGTGGCCGGCGTTGTACGTGTACTGGTCGCGGAGGTCCTCGCCCGCCGTCTTCAGCTCGCCGTCGACGAACTCCTCGTCGAGGACGCGGCGGAACTTCTCGGTGCCCCACTCGTCGATGAGGAACTTGATGCGGGCGTTGAAGCGGTCCTCGCGGTCGCCGTGCTCGCGGAACAGCGCGGAGCAGGCGGCCGCCACGTCGGCTGCCTCGTCGGGCGTGACGAACACGTCGATGGAGCGCGACAGGCGCGGCTCCTTGCGGGCGAGACCGCCGCCCACGCGGACGTTGAACCCCTTCACCTCCTCCCCACCGAGTTCCTTCGTCGCTGGCTCGAAGGCGAGGTCGTTGATGTCGCCCTGGCCACAGCCTTCCGAACAGCCGGTGACCGAGACCTTCCACTTGCGGGGGAGATTCGTGTGCTCCTCGTTCCCCTTGAACCGCTCGTTGAGCTCCTCGGCGACGGGCCACGCGTCGATGAACTCGTTGGTGTCCTTTCCGGCGACGGGGCAGCCGACGATGTTGCGCCACGAGTCGCCACACGCTTGCTGGGTGGAGAGGCCGACGGACTCGAGCTGCTCCCAGATCTCCGGGATGTCCTCCAGCTTGATCCAGTGGAGTTGGATGCTCTGTCTCGTCGTCCAGTCACACACCGCGGCCCCGAACTCGGGGTTGTCGACCGGGCCGCGCGCGTACTCGTCGGCCACGTCGGCGACGACTTCGAGCTGTCCCGGCTTCAGGACGCCGTTCGGCGTCCCGATGCGCATCATGAAGTAGCTCTCCTGTCCTTTCCGCTGGTGGTACAGCCCCCACCATTTGAAGCGCTCGAACCACGCGTCGTGTTCGTCTTCGGGGATCGAATCCCATCCCTCTTCGGCGAACTCCAGAAGGCGGTCGCGGACCTCGTTTCCGTAGGTCTCGCTCTTCCAGCCCTCGACCTTACTCGGCATGTACGGGCACACGCGGCCCGAACATATACGCCCGCGCGCCCCGTCAAACGTTCCCTGCGCTCCCACGCCGAGGAGTATGTTGCCGCTTCTACTGACGCAGCTCCTCCGTCGCGGCCGGTCGCGCGAGCCGCCGGCGTCGGTCGGGAACGTGCGTGCTCTCGGGGACGACCGGCCGGAACGTGCCGGTCTCCGGATCGGCGCGCCCGAGCTCGAGCCAGCCGGTGACGCCGCTCTCCCCGCAGGCGATACACTGCCCCGCGATCCGCCCCTCAACGCGGCCGTGTGCGGCACTCACCTCGACGAACCCCTCCGCGAGGAAGTCCGACGGCTCGCAGGCACAGACGTCACTCCGGGCGAGCAGCCACAGGTCCGAGACGTTCACCTCTCGGCTGTCGTTGACGCTCACCCACGCCCCGTCGTCAAGTTGGTGAATCGAGGTGACCACACTCTCCCGACGCGCCGGGCGGCCGTAAGCGCGGCGCTCGTGGCTCGATCCGTCGCGCGTCGGTGATGTGGGCAACCCTCTCCGGTAGGCCGCAGTCAGGGTAGCGATTACGGGTGAGGGCGGGCTTATACGGATACCGCCCGTCCGAAGAATCGATGAGTGACACGCGCCGCGCCGCCCCGTTGCGCGGGGAGGCGACCCGATGAGCGAGACGGAACAGGAGAGCCGGGACGACCGGTACGACGATGTCGACACCAGCCACCTCGACGGCGTCGAGGACGGCTGCGGCTGCACGGAGATCTGGGAGCATACGAGCGAACGAGAAGCCGAGGTGGCCGGCGACGGGACAGCCGCTGACGGGGCAGCCGACGACGCGGACGAACCAGACGAGCCGACCGGCGCGTGACCAGCCTTTGATCGCCGCGGTTCGGCGTACCGACCACACGCCGACGGGGTCTTTTTGTCGTCGTGTGTCGTACGACGGCCAACGAATGACGCCCGGAGAGGAGCGTGACGCGTCGGGGTTGCCCGACGGCGAGAGCGCACACCGCGAGTCGCCGGTCGGCGAGCCCGTCATCCGGCGGGACGTGGCCGGCGAGGACGCAGCGCGGTTCGACCCGACCGACCCGGAGAGCCTCGCGGAGGCGGCCGACACCGTCCGTCGGTTCGCCGAGAACACCGCAGGCGGGGCAGACAACGTGTACATGCTCCGGGGTGCGGCCGCGTGTGCCGCGCTCGTTCGCGGCGAGGGCTCGTACAAGGCCGCCGCCGAGCGCGCCGGCGGCGACGCGACGGTCGCGTTCATCCGCAAGTGGGCGCGGGTCCACGACCTGCCCCGCTCCGTCCGCCGCTACGTCGCGCTCGGGCGCATCGCCCCCACCGCGGCAAAACACATCGCGCGCGTCTCCGGCGAAGCGCGCTTTCTCCTCGCGTGGGCCGTCCTCGACCACGGCCTCACCGTCCGCGAGGTCCGGACGGCCGCCTCACGAGTTAACGAGGGCGCGAGCGTCGAGGCCGCACTCGCCGAGGTCGGCGTCGATCTCGGTCGGGTCGAACTGTCGCTTCCACCCGACACGTACCGTGCGCTCAGGCGCCACGCCGCGCTCGCCGACGAGGATCCCGACGATGTCGTCGCCGCCGCGCTCGACGACTACCTCGACAGGTAGCAGCGCGCTGTCTCCGTCAACGCCTCGGTCGCCCGCTCCACCTCGGACCACGCTACCGTCTCGTCGGGGTAGTGCGCCTCCTCGATGCGCCCCGGCCCGAACACGACCGTCGGAATCCCCGCGTCGATGTAGTGGCGCGCGTCGGTGCCGTAGGTGGCACCCGCGGGGTCGGCGTCGTCGATCCCGACCGACGCCATCCCCGCCTGAACGGCCGTGCCGACCGGTTCGTCCGGGTCGATCTCGCTCGGCTCGAACTGCACCGAGAACCGCTCGAACCGCTGGTCGAAGGGCCAATCGGACTCGGCGGCGAGGTCGTCGAGCGCCTCCTCGTACGCTCGCTCCACCTCGGCGACCGTCTCGCCGGGCGCGACGCCGAGGCGCCACTCCGCGGTCAGCGACGCCGGCACGGTCGAGGACCACTCGCCCGCCTCCACCGTCCCACAGACGACCGGCCACGCGACGGGGTAGTCGCCGTACAGCGGGTGGGTCACCTGTTCGTCCCGCCCGCGTTCGAGTGCGTGGAACCGCTCACGGACCCGCTCGAACCCGTCGAGCACGTCGGCGCCGCGCCACCGCGTCGCCGCGTGTGCCGACCGTCCCGTCAGCGTCAGCCGCTTCATCACCGTCCCCTCGCAGGCGACGACCGGCGCGAGATCCGTCGGTTCGGCGACGACACACGCGTCTCGGTCGAACGGATACGGGTTCGCCGCCGCGGCCGCGGCCGCGCCGATCCCACCTTCCTCCTCGCCGGCGACGGCTTCGACGACCACTCGTCCGGCGGGATCGGCGTCGCCCCGTTCGGCCGCGTCTCGGAGGTCGAGCGCCGCGAACAGGCAGGCCGCGAGCCCGGCTTTCATGTCCGCCGCGCCCCGCGCCGTGAGCGCGTCGCCGTCCCACGTCGGCTCGAACGGGTCCGACGACCACGCTGCGGGCGCCGCCGGAACCACGTCGAGGTGGCCGTTCAGGAGTATCGTCGGCCCCTCCTCGGTGAACTCGTGGACGCCGGCCACGCTCGGTCGGTCTGCAAACGAGAGGTCCGGCTCGTCCGGAAACGACGGGTGCTCAGCCAGCGTCTCCGGGTCGGCCGTCCACTCGTACGTTTCGAGGTCGAGTTCCTCGAACCGGTCGCGGAGCCACGCGGCGGCGGGCGCTTCGTTCCCGGCCGTCGTGTCGAATCGGAGAAGCCGCTCGACGAACGCGCGTCTGTCCATGCGTGGTGTCCAGCGGCCGCTGGCATGAACCCCATCGAAACTGTTTACCCCCTCTTGGTGTTAGCCGTCGCCGAGGGCCGATAGCTCAGCCCGGCAGAGCGTCCGGCTTTTAACCGGACGGTCGTGGGTTCAACTCCCACTCGGCCCGTTCCTCGCTTCGCTCGTCACGCGCCGAGTGTAGCTCGCGAACGCTTCGCGTTCGCTCACTCCCACTCGGCCCGTATTCGTTCCGCGACCGACAGCGAGCGGACGAATCGGCATCCGATGGGCGTTGAACCCCACGAGTCGCAGCCCGCGCAGGGAGTGAAGCGACCGAGCAGGGCCGTCTCGGTCCGGTTCAACTCGGCCCGTACGGCTTTCGGCCGTCTTCGATACGAAAATCTCGTTAGCAGTCTCATCCGTTCCGAATTGGAGCATCTGCGGGGAAAACCGACCGGAGATTCCGCCCTCGCACAGAACGCGCCGCCTTGCCGCCGTGTGATCACCGAGATCCAAGCGTACCAGCAGCCTAACTACCACTGTTCCGGCGAGTTAGTAGCTCGGAACTGCATTAATTCATGTTCTGGCCCTCACGGCCAAATCAACAGAACGACACCGAGCGCCAGCAGTCCGGTCGCGAGCCGCCGGGGCAACCGACTGTCCCCGTATTCGTCTGCGAATACGCCACAGCCGATGCCGACCGCCACGCATCCAACGGCGAGTAGGTCGGTCGTCGTCGGAAACGGCGGTGGGACCACGCCGACCAGAGCCGCTACCGACTTGTGGCTCTTTTGCCCGCCTTTGTGATGCACTTTCGGAGACTGTCTCACATAATCGGGAATCTGATGACACGCTCGTACACGTCCTGCTAGCGCGAACCTATGGGAAACCGCACGGCCCTGCGACCGCACCACGAGCCTCCCCAGCCGACTCCTTCGCTCCCTTCGGTCGCTCAGTCGTCCCTCGCACGCCGGCTGGTCGCGCACGAGAGCGCGACCAGCGCGCGCCACGGCACGAACCGAGCGGGGTATCGAGTGCTCGGTGGCGCCGACCGGGGAGTGGAGCCGAGCCGGAGGTTTAAATCCGGAAACGGCGAACTCCCACGCGATGAGCGCAGCGCCGGTTCCCGAGATGGCAGACCGCGCGGCCGCCTGTGCCGACCGCCTCCACGAGGCCGGGCGGGTCATCGTCGCCTCCCACATCGACGCCGACGGGCTGACGAGCGCCGCGGTCGCCGGCGCGGCGCTTGAACGCGCGGACATCCCCCACGAGCAGACGTTCTACGACCAGCTCGACGCCGACGCGGTCGCGGAGCTCGCGGCGACCGACTACGAGGTGGTGTTGTTCACCGACTTCGGCTCCGGACAGCTCGACGACATCGCCGTCCACGAGGAGCGCGGCGACTTCGTCCCGGTCGTCGCGGACCACCACCAGCCAGCCGAGGGCGCAGAGACGGAGTATCACCTCAACCCACTCCTGTTCGGCCTCAACGGCGCCCGCGAGCTCTCCGGCGCGGGCGCAGCGTACGTCCTCGCGCGGGCGCTCGAACGCGACGGCGTCGACAACCGCGACCTCGCGGCGACGGCGGTCGTCGGTGCGGTCGGTGACATGCAGGCCGTCGACGGGGAGCTCGTCGGCGCGAACGCCGCGCTCGTCGAGGAGGGCGTCGCGTCGGGGGCGCTCGCCGAAGGGAAAGACCTCGCCGTCTACGGGAAACAGACCCGGCCGCTCCCGAAGCTTCTGGAGTACGCGACAGACACGCACATCCCCGGCATCTCGAACTCCTACGCCGGCGCCGTCGAGTTTCTGGAGGGACTCGACGTGGACTGCCGAGGAGACGAGCGGGAGTGGAAGCGGTGGATCGACCTCACCGACGACGAGCGCCAGCGCGTCGCGAGCGCGCTCGTCAGGCACGCGATGCGCCGTGGCGTCCCCGCCGGGAAGATCGACGGGCTCGTCGGAACGACGTACACGCTGGCGAACGAGCCCGAGGGAACGGAACTCCGCGACGCCTCGGAGTTCTCCACGCTGCTCAACGCGACGGCGCGGTACGACCGCGCGGACGTCGGCCTCGCGGTCTGTCTCGGCGACCGCGACGGCGCGCTCGACACCGCACGACAGCTGCTCCGCACGCACCGCCGGAACCTCTCCGAGGGGCTGAACTGGGTGAAAGACCACGGCGTGACCGACGAGTCGAACCTGCAGTGGTTCGACGCCGGCGACGAGATTCGCGCGACAATCGTCGGCATCGTCGCGGGGATGTCGATGGGGACGCCCGGCGTCGACCGCTCGAAGCCGGTGATCGCGTTCGCCGAGGAGAGCGACGAGGAGACGAAGGTGTCCTCGCGCGGCACCGGTACGCTCGTCGGGAAGGGGCTCGACCTCTCTGCGGTGATGGGCCAGGCGGCCGAGGCCGTCGGCGGCGGCGGTGGCGGCCACGACGTCGCCGCGGGCGCGACCATCCCTGCAGGCACGGAGGAGGCGTTCGTCGACCACGCGAACCGGCTGGTCGGCGAGCAACTCGAGTAGCCGATACCGCGGCGGAACTGAACGGCGACGGAGAAAACAGCATTCGGGCGCGGCGACTCGACCGGAACGAGGGGGGTCGCAGTCCTCGGACGCTCGCACGCCCGCCACGCCCCGGACGGGGACCGTCCGGCTTTTGCCCGAACGCGACGAGGCTCCGGTATGACGCTCGACACGGATACGTTCGAGGCCGAGAAGTACGCTGACCTCTTCCCGCAGCTCCAGCAGGCGTACAAGAACGCGTTCAACCGGATGAACGAGCGGTACGACTCGACGCTCGTCCACGGCATCGACCAGACCATCCTCAACGAGTCCGAGCCGTTCTACGAGGGGGACGGCGAGTTCCGCATCGAACTGCCGGAGAACCCCCACGAGCGCGTCGAGGGTGCCGTCGTCGTCGACGACGAGAAGCTCGACGACCTGCTCGACCGCTACGTCGAGACGCTGGAGGCAGAGCTCCGGCGCGTCTTCGACGTCGAGTAGCCGTGACTGGCTTTCGAGCGACGGCCTGCATCGCCCGACGCGTTAGGGACAAGGCCTAAGCGTCACGACGACGTACGCGGTTGCATGAGCACGGAATCCGCTGACGGGGACGACCTGCGCGACCGCATCTCGAACTTCCTGCGGCGCAACTTCCCGCAGATTCAGATGCACGGCGGCAGCGCCGCCATTCAGAACATCGACCGCGAGGAGGGCTCGGTGACGATCCAGCTCGGGGGCGCCTGTTCCGGCTGTGGCATCTCGCCGATGACGATCCAGGCGATCAAGTCCAGGATGACGAAGGAGATCCCGGAGATCAACACGGTCCACGCCGACACCGGTGTCGCCGCCGGCGGCGGCGACGGGATGGGCGGCGGCAACGTCTCGCCGTCGTTCCCGGGCGAGTCGAGTTCCGAGGACGACGAAGGGCCGCAGGCCCCCTTCTAACCGGCACGGATTCCGCCTTTCGCCCTTTTTGCGTTTTTCACCCGCCGAGCGACTGCGCTCGCCAACGTCACGCTTACCCCCGAACGCGACGACTGGCGTATATGGCAGACCGGATCATGCGCGTGAACGCGTACACGACGCTCGACCTCGTCGACGCGTCGGCGGAGGGACACGGCTTCGACGAGGAGGCGTACGCGACGGTGAACGTCACCTCGCCGCGGAACGACCCGGACCACGTCGAGTTCGCGATGGAGCTCGACAACACCTCTCTGGAGACGCTGGCGCCCCACGCAGACCGGCTCCGGCTCTCTCCGGCGCAGGCGCGCGAGCTCGCGGCCGCGCTCGAGTCCGAGGCCGAGTCGGTCGAGGCCGCCGGCGAGGAGTAGAACACGAGGCGGCGAACACGTTTTGTCCGTGCGGACCGTTGGCACGGCCGTGCGCCGTCGCGCCACCGAAAGCCCCGTCTCCCGTGAGCTCGGCTACTGTCCCTGCTGTGGCTACCGGACGCTGTCGCCCGATCGGCCGGGCTCCTACGAGCGGTGTCCCGTCTGCGGCTGGCTCGACGACCTCGTCGGCTTTCACTACCCCGACACGGAGAGCGACTACAACTACGTCTCCCTGCGGACCGCCCGCGAGAACGTCCGCCGGTTCGGCGCCTGCGCGCCCGACGCCGTCGAGGACACCCGCGAGCCTGACGAGGAGCGCGACCCGAACTACCCGTACGATTAGTCTCGGGCTGCGGTCCGCCAGCGGCGCTGCTGGTCCCGTTCCGTGACGTGGTCGTCTCCCTCGACGAGCGCATCGCGGACGCCCCGCTCGAACGCCGTCGTCTCGGCGAGAAAGCCGTCTTCGAACGCCTCGACGAGCTCGTAGCTCCACGCGTCGTCGACCACGCCCGCCGGCAGCAGGTCGTCGCGCAGCCGGTCCGCGAACCCGTCGTGGCCCGCCTCCCGGAGCAGGTCGCGCGCCCGCGCGAACCGGTCCATCCCGCGACCGACCTGGTGATGAAAGGCGAGCAGGTGGCCGTAGCCGCGGTAGACGTGTTCGATGCCGAGCCGGAGCTCGTGGAGCGCCTCCCGTTCGGCCGCGTCGAGCGTCACGGCGGTCGCCGAGTCATCGGTCTGTTCTGCCATGTGTCCGAATAACACACTGTATTATATGAAAATTCTGCCGGGAAATGCCTCGGTCAGCGGGACCGGCCATCCTGTTCAGCGGCCCCGGAAGTCCCGCTCAGCGGAACCGACCGAGCAGCTCGTAGTCGTGGTCGGGCGTGTACCGGCGGAACAGGAGGCTGTTCGCCAGCACGGACACCGAGGAGAACGCCATCGCGCCGGCCGCGAGCACCGGCTGGAGCAGGCCGAGCGAGGCGAGCGGTATCATCGCGGTGTTGTAGCCGAGCGCCCAGCCGAGATTCTGTTTGATCTTCCGCAGCGTCGCGTCGGAGATCCGGATCGCCTTCACCACGTCCAGCGGGTCGTCGCGCATCAGCGTCACGTCTGCGGCTTCGATGGCCACGTCGGTGCCGGAGCCGAGCGCCGTCCCCACGGCCGCGACGGCGAGCGCCGGCGCGTCGTTGACGCCGTCGCCGACCATCATCGCCGCCCGCCCCTCGGCTTGGATCGCCTCGACCACGTCCGACTTGTCCGCCGGAAGCACCTCCGCGCGGACGTTCGCGGGGTCGATGCCAACCTGTTCGGCGACGGCGTTGGCGGTCCGCTCGTTGTCGCCCGTCAGCAGCATCACGTCGAGGCCCCGCTCGCGGAGCGCCCCGACCGCGTCGGCCGCGGTCGGCTTCACCGTGTCCGCGTCGGCGACGACGCCGGCGACCCGCCCGTCGACGGCGACGAGCATCGCGGTCTTGCCGTCCGACTCGAGCCGTTCCATCTGCTCGGCGGCGGGCTCGGGGTCGATGCCGGCCTCGCGCAGCAGCTTCCGGTTGCCGACGAGCACCGCTCGCCCCTCGACGGTCACGCGGACGCCCTGACCGGGGACGCTTTCGAACTCGTCGGCGTCGGGGATCTCGATGCCGCGTTCCCGGGCTCCGTCGACGATGGCGCGCGCCAGCGGGTGTTCGCTGTCGCGCTCGGCCGCGGCCGCGAGCCGGAGCACGGTCGTCTCGTCGAGCCGTTCGGCCGCCGCGACCGCGCCGCCGTCGGGTACCGGGCCGTCCGTCGCCGCGTCGTCGAGCGCGACCACGTCGGTTAGCTCCATCTCACCCTCGGTGAGGGTGCCCGTCTTGTCGAAGACGACGGTGTCGACGTCTTTGGCGCGCTCGAGCACGTCCCCACCTTTGAACAGCACGCCGTTTTGCGCGCCGATGGTCGTGCCGACCATCGTCGCTGCGGGAGTCGCGAGCCCCAGCGCGCAGGGGCAGGCGATGAGCACCGCCGACGCGAAGACGACGACGGCGAACTCGAACGTCGAGACGGCCCCCCCGGCGACGGCCGGGCCGCCGGCGACGAGACCCCACAGCGGGAGCGCCTCGACGATGCCGGCCAGCGTCTCGGGGGCGAGGAACCAGACGACTCCCCACAGCAGGGCGTTCGCGATGACCGCGGGGACGAAGTACGCCGAGATGCGGTCGGCGAGGTTCTGGATGTCCGGCTGGCGCGACTGCGCCTCCTTCACCGTGCGGACGATCCCCTGTAGCGCCGTGTCCTCGCCCACCTTCGTCGCCTCGACGACGAGGACGCCGTTTTCGTTGATCGTGGAGCCGACCACCTCGTCGCCGGCCTCCTTCTCGACGGGGACGGACTCGCCGGTTATCATCGACTCGTCGACCGCGCTCTGTCCGTCGACGACGACGCCGTCAGTCGGCACCTTCTCGCCCGGACGGACCTTCATCCGGTCGCCGGGCTCCACGTCCTCGAGCGGCACCTCTCGCTCCGCACCGTCCTCATCGACGAGCGTCGCCGTCTCGGCCTCCATCTCGAGGAGTCGCCGGAGCGCCTCGCCGGCCTGCCCCTTCGAGCGAGCCTCGAGGTAGTTGCCGAGCGTAATGAACACGAGGATGAGCGCGGCGGTGTCGAAGTAGACGCTCCCGGCCACCGCGCCGAGCAGCACCGCGACGGAGTAGCCGTACGCCGTCGTCGAGCCGAGCGCGATGAGCACGTCCATGTTGGCGCGGCGGTTCCTGACGAGCGCCGTGTAGGAGTTCCGGTAGAACGGCCAGCCGAGGACGAGCTGGACCGGCGTGGCGAGCAGGAACTCGATCCAGCCGAACTCGACGCCGAAGAGTTCGTCGGGGACGACGGCACCGCCGAGGAGCAGGTTGTCGACGAGAAAAAGGAGGAGCGGCGCCGCGAGCGAAGCGCCGAACAGCGTCAGCCGACGCTGTTTCCGTATCTCCGCGTTGCGTGCGTCGTCGCGCGCGTCCGACGAGGCTTCCTCGCCGTCGTCGTCGCCGCGAACCGGCGTGTAGCCGGCCGACTCGACCGCCTCGTAGAGCCCCTCGACGGTCACCTCGTCGGGGAGGTAGCGCACCTGCGCCTCGTCGGTGGCGTAGTTCACCTCCGCGCCGACGACGCCCGGGGTCGACTCGAGGGCGTCCTCGTTCGCCTCGGCGCAGTTCGCACACGACATGTCGGCGATGGCGACGCTCGTCGTCTCCGTGACGACGCCGTAGCCGGCCGACTCGATCGCGTCGACGAGCGTGGCCAGCGACACCGCATCGGGGTCGTACGTCACGCTCCCCTCGTCGGTGGCGTAGTTGACGCTCGCCTCGCTGACTCCGTCCAGCGCCTCGAGCGCTTCGCCCACTGTCGCCGAGCAGTTCGCACACGACATGCCGGTGACGTCGAGGTGTATCGTTCGGGTACCCATCTTACCTACGTGTACGCGTTCCTCCTTTACCGCGTTTGTGCCTTTGGGAACCTGGGTTTACTCGACACCATTCTTTGGAATCGAAAGCGGTGCGTCGCTCCGACGGCCGCCGGTCAGGCATCCTCATCGAGCCGCCGGTAGCGCTCCTCGAACTGTCCGCGACAGGAAGGACGACAGAAGTGGTACACCTCGCCGTCGATGCAGCTTACTCCGACGCGTCGGCGTAGTCGACCCTCGGCTGCCGACCGGTGGAGCGAAACGTCTCCGACGGATAGAGCCGGTAGATGGACGTTCGGTTTCTCGGCGGTGCCCGCGAGGTCGGCCGGAGCGCACTCCTCGTCAACGAGACGCTGCTGGTCGACTTCGGGATGCTGGCCGACGACCCGCCGCGGTTTCCGGTCGAGACGCCCGACCCCGACGCGGTCGTCGTCTCGCACGGTCACCTCGACCACGCGGGCGCCGTTCCTGCGCTGCTCTCCGGGGAGAATCGCCCTTCGATTCATTGGACCCCGCCGACCGCGGCGCTGGCACGGACGCTCGCCCGCGACACGCTGAAGCTCCACGGGGGGACGATGCAGTGTCCGTTCACCGAGGAGCCGGTCCGTCGCCTCGGCGAGGTCTCGGAACTCCACAGCTACCGAGAAACGTTCGAGGTGACCGGCCACGAGGTCACGTTCTACGACGCCGGCCACATCCCCGGGAGCGCGCACGTCCGTATCGACGACGGCGACACCCGCCTGCTGTACACCGCCGATTTCCACACCGACGACCAGCGGCTCGTCGCGGGGACGACTGCCCGCCCCGACGCCGACGTCGTCGTCTGCGAGAGCACGTACAGCGACGTGACCCACGAGGAGCGAGCGACCGTCGAAGAACGGTTCGCCGAGAGCGTCCGGACGACGCTGTGGGAGGGCGGGACGGTCGTCGTGCCTGCCTTCGCTATCGGCCGCACGCAGGAGCTGCTGCTCATCTGTAGCGAATACGACATCCCCTGTTACGTCGACGGCATGGGCAAGGGGGTGACGGAGACCCTCCGGGGACACCCCGAGTTCGTCCGCGACGCCGACGCGCTCCGGCGTGCGAAGTCCCACGCCCGGTTCGTCACCGGCCGCGACGGCCAACGCAGGCGGATCGCCGACCAGCCCGCCGCCATCGTCACCACCAGCGGGATGCTCTCGGGCGGTCCCGCGATGACGTACATCCCTGAGATTCGCTCTAACCCGACGAACAAGATAACCATGACCGGCTATCAGGTCGAGGGAACGCCGGGACGAGAGCTTCTGGAGACCGGTAGCGCCGAGTTCGACGGCCGCGTGCTGCCCGTGAGCGCACAGGTCGAACAGTACGACTTCTCCGCACACGCCGACCGAGACGGGCTGCTGTCGTTTCTCGACGACTACCGCGACAGCCGCGTGCTGGTGAACCACGGCGACCGATGCGTGTCGTTCGCCGCGGCGCTCGCCGAGCGCGGAATCGACGCGTCGGCACCCCGGCTCGACGAGACGGTGACGATCTAACTCACCGCTCCGCCCAGCGCCGCACCTGGAACCGCTCGTAGTCGCCGTGGCTCACCTCGAGCGCGCCGAGCCACCAGTTCCACCGGTCGGCGGGGCTCCCGTCCGGCGCGTCGTCGAGCTCGTCGAGCACCGTCTCGACGGTGAGCGTGCGCCCCTCGTCGCGCTCGAAGACGCCCGCGTCGGCCATGTCGCGCGCCTGTCGCGCGACCGCGCGGCGTTCGGCGTCCGTCCCCCCGAACCGGCCGAGTTGCTCGCGCAGTTCCTCGGCGTCCATGTTCGAGTGGACGAACGCCCGTCACTTCACTGTACCCCGTCGTCAGAGGTCACCTCTCGCCGCTCGTCGGCGCTGCCGCTCGTCGACCGGATCGAGCCGCAGAAGAGTGCCGTAGAGAACGGGAGAAAGCGTTACCGTGCGGCAGCCGCGACGCGCTCTTTCTCTTCCTTCTGGTTGACGGCGTACGTCTGGACGTCGTAGTTCGCTGCGCCGACGAGCTGGCTCGCCAGCGCCTCGGCGGCCGGCGTCGCCGTCTTGAACGACGCCCCCTGGACGCCCTCGGCGAGGAACTTCAGGGCCTGATCGACGCGGCGCTGGGGCGCAACGTCGACGGCCTTCGGGACGGAGATGCCGCCGTACTTCAGGCGGACGGTCTCCTCGCGGGGTCCGGCGTTCTCGACTGCGCGCACGAGCACCTGCACCGGGTTCTCCTCGGTGCGCTCGTGGACGATGTCGAAGGCGTCGCGCACGATGCGGGTCGCCTGCTGTTTCTTCCCGGTGTTCTCCTCCGTCTGCATCAGCCGGTTGATGAGCCGCTCGACGATGGAGAGCTCGGACTTCTTGAACTGCTTGCCGGCGTGGCGGCCCTGCGTGTGCGCGATGGGCGTGACGGTGATGTATCGACGGGTCGACGGGTCGCTGTACTCGATGTCGTCGACCGACCAGACGCCGAACAGCTTCGCGGAGACGCGCTCGTCGTCCGTCGAGGCAGGCGCCTCCGGCTCGGGTGCGTCTTCTTCAGCCATTATCGCACCGGCTTCTCCGCGTTCCCGCGGACGAGTTCCTTCATCGAGACGCCGTTCACCTTCTCCACCTTGTAGTTGACCGCAGAGAGGTCACCCATGGCGCGACCCTTCGCGCCGCCGATGCCCGCGATGGTGACCTCGTCGTGCTCGTCGATGAAGGAGATGGCGCCGTCGCCGGGACAGAACGCCGTCACCTGCTTTCCGTTCTTGATGAGCTGCACCCGAACGCATTTCCGGATGGCAGAGTTGGGCTGTTTCGCTTCGATGCCGACCTTCTCGAGTACGATGCCGCGCCCCTGCGGCGCGCCTTCGAGCGGGTCCGTGCCCAGCCCGCCGGCGCGTCGCGCGTAGTCAGAGTCGGACCACCGGTGTTTCTGGCGGTCCTTCTTGAGCTTGCGCGCGGCGTACTTGCCGTTCGCCATAGTACTGCGTATTTCCCCACGAAGCTACTTAAGCGTCTTCTTTCGATCGTCACGACGTGTGGGACGCGGTCTGCCGGTTCGCCACCACCTCTCCTCGGTGTCGACGCGCCGACGCCCTGCTCTGAAACGCGTTCACTCAGCGCGGTCGCCGACCGCGACCGCCGGCTGCTACTGACGCGACTCGGCGGCTGGCTCCATCCGATAGCGGACCGTCCGCACGCCGTCGAACTGCGGCCCCTCGCCGTGCTCGGTAAAGCCAGCAGCGACGGCGACCTCCCGGAGCGTGTCGTCGTCGGTCGCCACGAGCAGTTCCACGTCCATCCTCTCCCGGCTCGCGAACCCCATCGGCTCTTCGAGCAGCCGCTCGCAGGCCGCCCGCGTCCCCTCGAGTTGGGTCACGTGGACGGTCTCGCGCTGGGCGTCGTAGGAGACGAACCCGAGCGTCTCCTCTCCCGCCCGCGGGTGGTCCGCCGTCGGGTCGACCTCGTCGTCACCGCGGTACGCGACGGCGACCGTCCGGTCGTGGACGAGATTCCGCATCACGTCCGTCGGCGAGTCCGTCAGCTCAGCCATCCGCTCCGCGTCGGCCTCGACGGCGTCGCGCACCTCCATACGAACGGGTATGGCGGCGGCTCCACTTCAACGCTCGGCGTCCGGTAGCAGTCCCCGGTAGTTCCCGCGCCGACCGAAACCGGTTCGGGAGATGCCCACATAGGAGGTGTCATGACCGACGAGGACGACGCGACGGTTGGCGGCGAACCACCCGACGAGGAGGTCGTCTGTGACTTCTGCCGCATGCCGGTGCCGGACGAGCCGGTCGAGACCGACGCGGGCGTCTTCTGTTCGCACGCCTGCCGGGACCGGCTCGCCGAGACGGGCGAGCCGTTCGACGAGTACCACGGCCACCGGCGGCTCACGGCGGGCGTCTCCGCGCTCGACGCGTCGCTCCCGCAGGGGTTCCCGCGCAACGCGTTCGTCCTCGTCGCCGGCGAGCCGGGCACCCGCGACCGCGCGCTCGGCGCGGAGCTCGCGTGGCGCGCGCTCCAGCGGGACGAACCCGTCGTCTTCGTCTCGTTCCAGGAGCCGCCCAGCGCCGTCGTCCAGCAGTTCCTCACCCTGGAGTGGAACGTCATCCCGTATCTCGAGCGCGGGCAGTTCCACATCGTCGACTGTTTCACCTACCGGCTGGACGACCGCGACCGCATGTTCGACCGGATGGGCGAGTGGAACGCCTACCTCTCGGACGTGGCGCGGGAGGCGACGACGACCGTCCGCGACCCCAGCGACATCAACGAGATCGGCAACAAGCTCGACAACGCCCTCGAGGACCGCGGTATGGTCGACGACGGCATCGTCATCGTCGACTCGCTGACGGAGCTCGGCACGCTCGTCCAGCCGGTGCAGGCGTACGACTTCGTGAAGGACATCCGCGCGGACGTCTGCAAGGGTCGGTTCGTTCCGATCTTCGCCGGCGGCACCATCGGCGGTGGCGGTGGCGGCAGCGACGCCTTTCCCCACGACCTCAGCTACGTGATGGACGGGCTCATCGAGCTGCGGCTCAACGACGAGATCGCCGCCGAGACGCTCATCAAGGAGGTTCGCATCCGAAAGCTGAACGGCGCGCTGGTCGTCCCCGAGTGGCGCGCCTACGAGTACACGGCCGGCATCGGCATGGTTCCGTTCGAGCCGAAGCGGGACGCCGAGGGTGAATCGGAGGCGGAAGCGGAAAGCGAGGAGCCGGAGACGCCGGCAGAGGCGACGGAGGAAAACGAGGCGGCCGGCGACGGCCCCGCCGAGGCGGAGGCGGCCGCGAGCGACCCGACGCCGGCCGGCGAGTCCGCGGCCGCGGATTCCACGCCCTCACCCTCCGAGGAGTGACGAGAAGGACGCGCTCCGAGGTGTGAGGTAATGCTTCGGGCCATAGAAGGGATTATCCGCGGTGGTCGGGTAGGACGCCGCATGCACGAGGACCACACGCACCGGGTGATCGGATGCGCGTCGTAGCGAAGTTCGGCGGCACCTCGCTCGGCAACGGCGAGCGCGTGAACCGCGCGGCCGACTCGGTCGCCGCGGCCGTCGAACAGGGCCACGAGGTGGCCGTCGTCGCGAGCGCGATGGGGTCGACGACCGACTTCCTGCTCGACGCCATCACGTTCGACGCCGACGAGGCAGACCGCGCCGAGATCGTCTCGATGGGCGAGCGCACCTCCGTCCGAATGCTGAAGGCCGCGCTCTCGGCGCGCGGCGTCAACGCCCGATTCCTTGAACCGGGCAGCCCCGAGTGGCCGGTCGTCACCGACGAACACGGCGAGGTCGACGTCGAGGAGACGAAGCGACGCGGTCGCGCCCTCGCCGACGAGATGGCACAGGATGGCGTCGTCCCCGTCATCACCGGCTTCCTCGCGCAGGACCACGCCGGCAACGTGACCACGCTCGGGCGCGGCGGCTCCGACACGACGGCCGTCATGCTCGGCAAGTACATGGACGCGGACGAGGTCGTCATCGTCACCGACGTGGAGGGCGTGATGACCGGCGACCCCCGCGTCGTCGAGGGGGCGCGCAACGTCGGGAAGATCACCGTCGACGAGCTGCGGAACCTCTCCTTTCGGGGCGCGGAGGTGGTCGCGCCGTCCGCGCTCGCGTACAAGACTGAAGGGATGGACGTCCGGGTCGTCCACTACCAGCACGGCGACCTGCTCACCGGGGGCACCCACATCGAGGGGCAGTTCGACAACCTCATCGATCTCCGGGAGGGGAGACTCGCCTGCATCACCGTCGCCGGACGCGCCATCCGGAACCGCCCGGGCATCCTCAACGAGCTCTCCGAACCGCTCGCCGAGGCGAACATCAACATCGACGCCGTCTCCTCCGGCGTCGACTCCGTGACGTTCTACATCGACTCCGGAGAGGCCGAGGAGGCCGAGACCATCCTCCACGACGCCGTCGTCGCGGAGGAGGCGCTGTCGTCCGTGACCGTCGACGACGACGTCGCAGTCATCCGCATCACGGGCGGCGAACTCCCGAACCAGCCGGGCGTCATCTATCGGGTGCTCACGCCGCTGACCGAGGCGCGCATCCCCATCAACGACGTCATCACGTCGGCCACTTCCGTCGCCGTCTTCGTCGGCTGGGACGACCGCGAGGAGGCGCTGGCGCTCGTCCAGGAAGCGGAGCTGTAGCGGGTTCGCCCCCGACGGCTCACCCGGTTCGGAGCCGTCCGGCCGTCACCGACCCTTCCGTAGCCGGGTGCCGATCTCCTCTGGGAGCCCCGCGTCGCGGACCGCCTCGACGACCGTCTCCACGTCGTAGGGTACGCGTCGTTCTTCCACCTCGAGGGTGTCGAGATCGAGCAGCGCGTACGCCGCGTCGGGGTCGCCGTCCCGCGGCTGGCCGACGCTTCCCGGGTTGACGACGACGCCAGACCCGTACCGCTCGTGGTGCTGGACGTGGGTGTGGCCCATGACGAGCGCGTCCTCGTCGCCGAGCAGTCGCTCGGAGAACATCCCCGGATACGTGTAGCGGTCGGGGTCGGACGGGTGGCCGTGGACGAGCTTCACGCGGCCGTCGAGGACCGTTCGTTCCGTCGGGAGTTCTCCGAGCCACGCGAGCTGGTCGTCGGTGAGCCGTTCGCGGGCGTGTTCGACGCCGGCGCCCGCCATCGAGTTGAACGCGAAGGAGGTGTCCGTGACGACGGCGCGGTCGTGGTTTCCACGGACGGTGGGAACGTCCCGCTCGCGCATCGCGTCGACGCAGGCACCGGGCCACGGGTTGTAGCCGACCACGTCGCCAGCACACACGAGCGCGTCGACCGGCGGCATGTCGTCGAGGACGGCCGACAGCGCCGGTTCGTTGCCGTGGAGGTCCGAGAGCAGGCCGACGAGCATGGAGACGCTTCGGTGTCGCGCCGTTTAGTCGTTGACGATGGCCGTCTCGTAGCCGTCGTCGGTCCGCGCGACGCCGACCGCACACACCGCGTGCTCGAAGGAGAGGTCGTACGCGGTCCGGGCGGCCTCGTTCGCGTCCGCCGCGTCGAACGCGAACGGTTCCGGGGTGTCCTTCTCGTAGGTGGCGACGAGCGTCGGCTCGGTTACCTCGCGAACGAGGAGCGCGTCCCGGCGGACGGTGCCGACGACCGCCGAGCCGTCGGGAGTGAGCACGCCGGCGACCCGGGGCGTGTCGTAGTCGTCCTTCTCGAAGTCGAGCGCGTGCAGCGCCGTCACCAGCGCGTCGCGGGCGGGGTAGCCGAGCTCCAGCTTCTCTGTGATCGGGTCGACGTGGCTCCCGTTGCCGACCACTGCGTGCCCCGCGGCCTCGCGCAGGCAGTTGTAGGCGATGTAGGGGTTGTCCGTCTCCGGCGCGTCCGCCGTGGGGCCGACGACGACCGCGCCGTCCCGCTCGTAGGCGCGGCGGTTCGGGAACGAGCGCGAGGAGACGCGGTAGGCGGCGACGTCCGGGCCGACGACGACGAAGCGTCCGACGTACATAGCAGATGTGTGGAGTTTCACCACTTAGCCGTGCCGGAACACGCATCCGTGTCCGGGTAGCGGCTGGTCGACCTGCGAGGAGACCACGATGGAGTCGGCTCGGTTCACGGGGGCGCGCGCTGACTCGCGTTTCATCGCGAGTCAGCCAGCGTGCGAGGGATGAGCGACGAACGGAGTGAGGAGCGAATCGGCTGGGGAGGCGCGTGGCGCGGTGCGGTCACCCATGGGTTCGCGATAGCAGGGTCCTCGCCGAAACGAACCACCAGCAGCCATAGACACGAACCACCAGCAGCCACAGCCACGAACCACAGCCGCCACAGCCCCGAACCACCAGCCGCCACAGCCCCGAACCACCAGCAGCCACAGCCCCGAACCACCAGCCTCCACGGACACGAACCACAAGCCTCCACAGCCACGAACCACCAGCAGCCACCGAAACAGCACGTCACGGAGAAAAGAGAGAGACCTTTGACCGAGGCAACACACCAGCGCGTATGCCCGACCTCGGCAAGGTGAGCGGCGAGTTCTTCCGCGAGACCATCTACCCCCACCTCGGCGCCGACCGCGAGGACGTCCGGCTCGGCCCGACCGCCGGCGTCGACTTCGGCGTCGTCGACGTCGACGGGACGGCGCTCGTACTCGCGACGGACCCGCTGTCGCTACCGCCGGCGCTCGGCTTCGAGCGCGCCGGCCGGTTCGCGCTCGACATCTGTCTCGCCGACGTCGCCGTCTCCGGTATCGCCCCCTCCCACGTCGCCGTCGGCTTTACCCTCCCACCGTCGATGCCCGACGAGTCGTTTGCCGCGGCGTGGACGGCGATGGACGAACGCGCCCGCGAACTTGGCGTGAGCGTCGCCACGGGTCACACCGCCCGCTACGCCGGGGTGGAGTTCCCGTGGGTCGGCGCCGCGACCGTCCTCGGCGTCGGCGACCACGACGACGTGGTCCGCCCGGACGGCGCACGCCCGGGCGACGCGCTCGTCGTCTCCACCGGCCCCGCCGCCGAGACGGCCGGCCTGTTCGCGACGCTGTTCCCCGAACAACTCGGCCTCGACGCCGAGACTGTCGCGACGGCACAACAGCGGCTCGACGACGTGGCCTGCGTCGAGGACGCGCTCGCCGCGGCCGACGCCGGCGCCGTCCACGCGATGCACGACGCCACCGAGTGCGGGGTCCAGGGCGCGCTCGTCGAGATGAGTGAGGGCGCCGGGGTCCGGTTCGACCTGAAGCGAGGGGCGATGCCGTACGCCGACGGCGTCCGCGCGGTGTGTGACGCGCTCGGCGTCGACCCGTGGCAGGTCACCGCCTCCGGCACGCTCCTGCTCTCGGTCGCCGCTGAGGACGCCGACGCGGTCGTCGCCGCGCTGGCCGACCGGGACACCCCTGCCGCGGTCGTCGGGACGGTGTCGGAGGGTGCCGGCGTCTACGCCGACGGGCAGCGGCTCGAACACCCGGGCACGGACCCCTCGTGGGCGAAGTACGACGAGTTCCGCGAGGGGGATTGAAATACGAAGCCGACGTAATCGAGGAGGTCAAACGGTGCGTCGTACTGTGTGCGAACTGCCACCGGAGAGAACACGACGACGCGCGCTCGGAACGAAGCGACAGGATTTAGTCGAGCGGTCGCTTTCCCTCGGTTGAAGCTCCGTGGTGTAGTGGCCAATCATGTAGCCTTCTGGGGGCTACGACGAAGGTTCGAATCCTTCCGGAGCTATCTCCTCGGACGCTCGAAGCCTCCAGCCGTGCGTGTAGCTCAAAGCAGGGGTTCACCCCGTGCTCGCGTCGCCCGTCACGCGCATCTCTCCGTCGGCCCGACCGGTCCGGAACAGGTAGCCGAGCGACAGCGTCGTCAGGGTCAACACGCAGACGACGCCGAGCACCGTCGTGAGGGTGCCGAACCCCGCGATGCCGCTGCCGACGTTGAACAGGAACGTGGCCACCAGCAGCAGGAACAGGAGGCCGACGCTCCGGGTGTAGACGCCGGTTCGGAGGGTCACGGCGCCGAGCGTGCCGAAGCCGAAGATGATGCTGAGGAAGATGAACGGGAGGAAGTACATCGCGACGGCGGAGAACTCTCCGCCGAGGGCGCCGGTGTAGTACCCGAGCGACGTCGCGGCCATCGCAGCCATGGTGACGGTTCCGAGCGCCGCGAAGACGGCGCCGATTCGGGCTGGCCAGCGGCTCCGGTCTGTCAGCGCGGGGACGGCGCCGAGCAGTCCGAAAAAGGCACAGGTCCACGCCCAGCCGATGAACGCCTGGCCCAGCGTCAGCGCCGGGTCTTCGGTTCCCGCGACGACGTGATTCGCCACGAGCGCCGCGTCGACGGCGAACAGCACGCCGGCGAGCAGGAACAGCGTTGCACGCCACCGGACGAGGGGTGCAAGCGCGCCGTCGGCGTCGGTCATCGTCGCTCACCCCCGAAACCGGGGTCGTGAAGTCGGTCAGTGGACGGTGCGTCGAACGCGCGTCGTGTGATGTGAGTCATCGGTTGCGGTGGTTGAATCGACGGGTCGGTCGGCGGGCGGTTCACGGTCGCGTCGTCCCCGAAGGGACACGCCATCCGTGGGTGGTCGACCCAATAAGTGTAATCTGTATTACATTACTATTGGAATGTTGACACGTTCCGACCAGCGAGACGGTTCCCGCAGTGCGGCTGACTCACCGGCGCACGTCCACCACGCGAACCGACTCGTCGAACGTCAGCCGGCGTTCGTCGCCGTCGCGGCTGACGCGGACGGTCACCTCGGGCGGCTCCGTAGAGTCGACCGTCACCTCGTGGCCGTCCATGAGGTCGACCACCCGCTCGACGCGCTCGACATCGTCGGCACGGAGGCGCGTCGGAACCCCGTGGGCGTCGTAGAATCCGACCACCGCCGGGTGGAACAGCGCGAGCGCCTTCGGCGACGAGACGTTGTGGTTCTTGCACGTCCGACACTCGAAGCGCGCGACGGCGGCGAACCGCATCCCACAGCGGGCACAGAGACCGTCGGGGTCGTGGTCCGGACAACACTCGAGTTGCCCCTCGACCCGCCCGGAACAGGCCGGACAGAGCCCGTCGAACATGAACTGTGTCTGGCGCCAGGCGGCCACCCTGCTCGCCGCGCGGAGTTCCTCGGGCGTGCGGTCGGCGACGCCGGCCGGGTCGAACGGGACCGCGTTCAGATGGCCCGAGGGCACCCCGTCGGCGGTGACGCCCTCGCACTCGGTACAGCGCTGGACGACGACCCCCTCCCGGTAGCTGAGCACTGTCGGCGCGTCACAGAACGGGCAGGGGCGCTCGATCTCGGTCGGAGCGAGCGTCGCGTCCTGGACGCCCGCGCCGGCGATGACCGCGTGGATGAACCGCAGCGCCGGCGTCCGGAGCTCGTACCCCTCACCGCCGTCGCGGCGGGCGATGAACTGGCCGGCGAGCTGGTCGAGATGGTAGCTGAAGTTCCCCGGGTCGTCGTAGTCCACCCGGTCGAACAGCTCCGAGAACGACACGACGTTGTCCGACACGTGCGGGTCGTACGCCTCCCACAGCGCCAGCAGGATGGCCAGCCGGGTCTCGTTTCCGAGGAGTGCGAACGTCTCCGTCGCGTGCGACCCGGCAAGCCCGAGCGTCGTCTCCAGGGGCAGGTCCCCCGGCTCCGCGTCACTCACCGGCCACCACCTCGCGCTCCGAGCCGGCCTCCGGGTCCTCGGCGGCGGCCGCGTCGTTCCGAAGGGTCGTCCCGATGGCGAGGTGGGCCATCGCCTCCCCCGCGCTCACGACGAACACCGTCCCCAAGCGGGGGATGACCGGGTGGCCCGTGACGATAGAGACGAGCATCAGGACGACGATGAGACCGGGAACCAACAGAAGCAGCCCCAGCTGTCGTGAGTGCGCCCCCGACCGGAGGCTGGCGGCGCCGAACGACAGGTAGCCCACGACGAACCCGACGAGCGGCAACAGCCGGAGGACGGACCAGCCGGGGAGATTCCCGGCAGTGACTCCGGCGAGCTGGACCCAGTCGTTCACCGAGACGTACGCGACTGCGACGATACCGCACCCGGCGGCCGCGGCGCCGAACCGTGCGAGCCACGGGCTCCGACGAGCGACGGATGGATACAGCCCGAGCAGGCCGAGAAACCCCAACACGTACGCCGCCTCGAGCCCGTGCCCCTCCGGGACGACGTTCGTCAGCGGCCCTAACACGTTGAACGCCGCGTAGACGACGAGCATTCCCCCGCAGACGGTGAAAAGCGTCGGGCTCTGCCGTTCGAGCGCGTCTAAATGTCCCATGTCAACATTCCCCAATCGAGTGAGTCAGCGAGTCGTCGTATAAGCGTTCGGGCGTGGTGCGGCAGCGAGGGGAGGGCGACCGACGAAACTAGTACCGTCCTCGACAGCTCCGTCGACTCATCGAACAGCAGTTCGGCCGCACGAACAGCGCGCCGGGACGAGGAGTCACCCCCGCGGTTCCACGTCACGGACCCCTTCGAGCCGCGACCACGGTAGCTGTGACCGGCCCTACTGCACGGACTGATACTCGCCGTGTTTCATCCCGAGGAAGAAGGCCACGACGGCGAAGCCGATCATCGACGGGAGCACCATCATGAACACGGTCGACGGCGCCATCACGTTCGTGAGCGCCACGGCCGCGACGGCCACGATCAGGACGAGCGGCCCCACCGAACGCGCGAAGTCGAACTCCATACCCCGAATCGGAGCGCCGCGCGAAAAAGTGTTCAGGAAACGGTACCCCCGGGGTCGCGACCGAGCGCCGGGGAGCCGCGACCCACCCGAACCGCCTTACCGCCGGCGGTCGAACGGCTGCCGTGTCCGACGAACGGAACGTGCTCGGCGGCGACCTCGAACCGTGTAGCCGCGACCCGACGACCGGCTATCTCCGCGACGGCTGCTGTCGCGCGGTGCCCGGCGACGGCGGCCGCCACGAAATCTGTGCCGTCGTCACCGACGCGTTCCTCTCGTTCAGCCGCGAGCGGGGGAACGACCTCGTGACGCCGCGCCCGGAGCTCGACTTCCCGGGACTCGCCCCCGGCGACCGATGGTGTCTCTGCGTCGGCCGCTGGCTCGAAGCCCACGATGCAGGGGTCGCGCCGCCGGTTGTGCTGGAGGCGACGAACGAGGCCGTCCTCGACGAGATCGCGTTCTCGACGCTGAACGCGGCTGAGTTCGACGGTTAGTCGATGTCGGCCAGCGGACCGAAGTCGTCGACCGGATGGACGGAGTAGTCGACGGTGAGCGTGTCCTTCGTCGCGCGAATCTTCCCGACGAACGTCGATATCTCCGCGAGGTCCCCCTCGAGGACGAACAGCTCCATACAGCGGTGGTCGCCGACGTGGCTGTGGAAGTTCGAGGCGACCAGCTCCTCGTGTTCGTGGCGCAGGCGCATCATCCGCTCCTCGACGCTCGTCGTCTCGTAATCGAAGACGACGGTGACGATGCCCATCAGCTCCCGGCCCTCCAGCTTCTTGTCCTCGAACTCGCCGAGCAGGTCCCGCGACGCCTCGCGGATGACCTCGCTCCGACCGGTGTACCCGTGTTCCTCCGCGAACCCGTCGATCCGTTCGAGGAGCTCCTCCGGCATCGAGACGCTGACGACGACCATGTAACAACTGAGTCCCAGTTAGTTGTTAAGCTTTGATATCTTCGCCGCCAGAAACGCAGGTCAGCCCGCTTTCGGGCGACTCACAGCCCGTAGGCCATCCGCTCGCCGACGTCGAGCCCGTTCCGGAGCGCGGCGTGGACGCGGGCCTCACCGGCGACCCAGTCGCCGGCACAGTAGAGACCCGCTGCCTCGGCGTCGGCGAGCGGGCCGCGGTCGACGCCGGCTTCGGGGAGCGCGTAGCGCCACCCCTGGTGGTCCGTCCACGCCGGATCGGCGAGCCGGTCGTCGCCGACGACGCTCGCGACGTGGTCGGCGAGCGCGGCGACGTTCGTTGCGGGGTCGTCGTCGTAGCGTTCGACCGACCACTCGTGGTTCGCCTGCGCGACGAGGACGGACTCGCCCGCGGGGACGTGGCCCGCCTTGCACTCCTCGCGGGAGACCCAGCCGAGCGGGTGCTCCTTGTCGACGTTGACGAGCCCGTAGTACGGCCGGTCGAGCCGGAATCCGTAGCCGAGCACCGCGGTCCAGACGGTGCGGTAGTCGACCGCGCGGGCGGCGTCGACGAGCGCGGCCCGAGCCTCGTCGTCCCACACGGCGTCGGCCAGCAGGTCTGCCGTCTGTGGCGCCGGCGGCGTACACAACAGCGCGTCGAACGGGCCCCACTCGTCGCCGTCGGCGTCCCGGAGCCGCCACGCGCCGCCCACCCGGGTGACCGTCTCGACGCGCGTGCGCCGGTGGACGGTCGCGTCCGTCCCGGCGAACAGCCGCTTCGCGATCTGAGTGAGCCCCTGCCGGTAGCTCCACTTGTGTTCGTCGGCGTCTCGGCCGGGAGAGACCTCGCCCGACTCGTCGAAGGTGTACACCGGCGCCGAGGCATCGGTGAGCCCGTCGTCGTCGAGCGTCTCGGTGAGCAGCTCGACGACGCGCTCGTCGTCGGCTTTCACGTAGTTCGCGCCGTAGTCGTACACGTAGCCGCCCTCACGTCGGCGGGTCGCGGCGCGACCGCAGAGTCCGCCCGACTTCTCCAACACGGTGACGGTCGCATCGGGGACCGTCGCGTCGAGAACGTGCGTCGCTGCGGCCGCGGCGGCGCCGGCGCCCACCATTCCGATATCGACCATGGGCGCGGTAGGAACTCGTCGCGCAAAAACCCCGACCCGGAGGCGACCGCCGCCGGAACTCAGTCGTGACAGGCGAGCGGTCCTCCCGAGTACGCGGCGGCTCAGTCCGTCCCCGAGCGTGCGGTCGGCCGATACGGCTCCTCCCGGACGACGGCGGCGAGCCGATCGACGTCGTCGTGGTCGAGCCCGCGGTCGGCCACCGCGTACAGCGCTTCCACCTCGTCGCGGTCGATCTTCACCGCCTGTCGCTGTGTCACCGCTGCGCGGGCGCGGCCGTCGAGCTCGCGAATCGTCGCCAGCGCGAGCAGGTACGGAAGCGCAGCCGCGCCCAGAAGCCCCGCTTCGTCGTCGGGAACGCTGTCGAGGTAGCGACGCGCGCCGGGCGCGTAGCCGGCCGCGCGGTCGGTGAGTCGGCGGACGACGCGTGCCGCCGCGTCCGCGTTGTCCGCGTTGACGACGGAGGCGTGGTCGATGCCCTCCTCGCGCAGCCACTCGCCGGGGAGATACACGTTGTTCTCCGTCTCGTAGTCGTCCCGGACGTCTTTGGCGATGTTCACGAGCTGAAGCAGCAGCGCGAACTCGCGGGCGTCGGCCGGGTCCGGCTCCGTGCCGGCGCCGTAGACGGCGAGCAGGTTCGAGAACAGCTTGCCGACGGTGCCGGCGACGTACCAGCAGTACTCCTCGAGCTCCGCGACCGTCTCCAGCCGGAGCCCGCCGCTGCCGGCGTACTCGCGGAGGAACTCCGCCATGCCGGTCGACATCTCTCGGACCACCTCGCGCATCGCGTCCCGGACCGTCGGGTCGAACGACTGGAAGACGGCGAAGACGCGCCCCGTCTCGTCGACGACGGCCCAGTCCGGGCCGCCCTCGGTGGGGCGGTGTGGGGCGACGGCTGCGAGGAAGTCGTCGACGCTCGTCGGGTCGTCGGGGTCGAGCGTCGCGTCGTACAACTCGAGGAGCCGAGCACGCTCGCGCGGCGGGATGGAGGGATCGTCCTCGACGGTGTCGGCGATGCGACAGAGCAGATAGCCGGTGCACACCCACGACGACACCGGCTCCTCGAGCAGTTCGATGCTCAACGCGAACGTGCGCGAGACGGACTCGACGGCATCGAACGTCCACGCTCGGTCGGCGTCCGTCGGAGTGGACGCGCCGGTGACGCCTCCGGCTCGCTCGTCCCCCGGCGTGTCACTCATCGTCCGCACACAGGGCACCCGCCTACTAAAGCCCCGTGGGCGGCCGACTCGGCGGAGCTGTGAGAGCTGGATCGATGTCGGCGTTGCTCCCCGATGGGGGCGACGCGCTGTGACCGCGCCGTCACCGGAACCTCGGTTCGCAAAGCAGGGGGTTCTAATCCCTCCCGGTCGAGAGCCCGCGTATGTCTGGGTCCGAGCTCGCCGCGCGCGTCCGGGAGATACTCGACACCGACCCGGAGTCGTTCGCGACGCGTGTCGAACGCGAGGTCGAAGAGCTGAAAACGGAGGTTGCGGACGGCACCTTCGACAACCCGCAGGGCGTCATCGGGCTCGAGTACGAGTTCTACGCCGTCGACGCGGAGACGAACGCCCTCGCGAGAGTTCCCCGCCGGCTGCTGGAGTACGTCGGCTTCGAGAAGGAGCTCGGGCTCCACAACGCCGAGATGCAGACCTCGCCGCAGCCGCTGTCCGGCTACGGGCTCCGTGCACAGGAGGCGGAAGTACAGGCACGGCTCGCCGCCGCGGGAGAGGTCGCGGTCGCGGAGGGGCTCCGGCTCGTCTCGGACTCGATGTGGACACACCCGCCGATCGGCGAGACGGCGACCTCGTATCTCGCCGACAGCGTCGAGGAGGACGGCGTTCGGCTCGCGACGAACATGAGCAACGCCGTCCGCTATCACGCGATGGCGAACACCGACTTCGGCGCGGAGATGCATCTCGACGCGTTCGGCGTCGACCTCGATGCACGGACGGTGATGCCAGAGAGCCTCATCACGTCCATCCAACCCCACTATCAGGTGCCGCAGGCGGACGACCTGCCGACCTACTTCCGATATGCGCTCCGGGTCGCCGGACCGCTGCTCGCGCTCGGCGTCAACTCTCCTTTCTTCCCGCCGGACCTCTACGTCGAGGAGCCGGCCGTGGTCATCGCAGAATCACCCGCGGAGAACCGCATCGACGTGTTCGAGTCGGTGCTCAACCCCGCCGACAATCCGAAGGTGAAGTTCCCCCGGGACTTCGAGGCGGTCGGGGAAGCCATCGACCGCGTCGCCGGCGACGAGACGGTCGTCCCCGAACTGCAGGATTCGGCTGGCCGGTTCGACGACCGCTTTGCGCATTACCGACACAAACACGGCTCCTACTGGCGGTGGGTTCGTCCCGTCATCGAGGGCGAATCGCGGTCGAACGCGAACGCCCGCATCGAGTTCCGCCCAATCGGCGGTCAGCCGACCGTCCGCGACTCGATTGCCTTCCTCGCGGCGTTCGCGGGGCTGATGGAGTCGCTCCCCCGACTCGACCACCCCGTCTACGGCCAAGACTGGGAGACGGCCGAGCACAACTTCTACGCCGCCGCCGAGGACGGACTCGACGCGGAGCTTCGCTGGGTGACCGCGGACGGCGAGGAGACGACCGACACGGACGTGCTCTACTCCGAACTACTCGAGTACGCCCGCGACGGGCTCGAACGAAGCGGCGTCGAACCGGAGCAGGCAAACCGGTATCTCCGACCGCTGCGCGAGCGGGCCGACCGCGGCGTCACCCCCGCGTCGTGGAAGCGAGCGCGCGTCCGCGAGCGCGTCGACGACGGCGTCCCCTTTGGTGAGGCTATCTGGGGGATGCAGGCCGAGTACATCGACGCGCAGTCGGACACGTTCATCGACGGCTCGTTCGCCGAGTGGCTGTAGCTCGGTGAGGGCAAGCAGGCGGCCCATGCCCCGAGCGACGACGGGTGGGCCGCGCAACCGCCTCGGCCCGCCGTCGCGACGTTCACGTCACGCGGGGGCTGGTCCCGTCTTCGCACTTGAACCTTCACGACGGCGCGCGCTGGCTCGCGGGTGACGCGGCGCGAGCGAAGCGAGTGCCGCGAAACGAGCGGGAGCGAACGGAGTGAGTGACACGCGAGTGCGCGAGCCAG
>Ga0207733_100093_pt1 | contig 89305 bp, 107 predicted proteins | sample A23P3SouthBayCA_FD_187735 | JGI IMG/M metagenome (GOLD analysis project Ga0207733, IMG submission 187735) | Aerobic enrichment media microbial communities from Eden Landing Ponds, California, USA - A23 P3 (SPAdes) | ecosystem: Environmental > Aquatic > Marine > Unclassified | place: Emeryville...
ACAGAAGTCAGTGAGAAGTCGCTCGCGAAAGCCGGCCGTCTCCGGCGGTGACGGCCGAGTCTGAGCGAGCGATCTTCAAATAGTTCTGTCCGACAGTATTATCAGACCAGGATGCCCACATGGTTGGTGAGAGAGCGGCTCTCTGACAGCCTCAGTCGACAGTATACGGAGGCCCAAAACAGCATAGCACAGCCGTCCTGATCAGGCTGGACAATGAGACAGTCGCGCCTACGTGTCGTTCGCCGCCTCGACCGTTTCCCGAACCGCTTCGATGCCCTCGTCGTGTGCAAGGTCGCCGACGACGATGACGTCGGCGTACTGCGCCATCGAATACGCAGAGTCGTAGTCGTGGATGCCACCGCCGTAGAACAGCGTCGCATCGTCGACTGCGTTTGCAGCGGCATCGACGACACCTTCGTCACCGAGCATGCCCGAATACTCGACGTAAACGATCTCCTGGCCGAACATCCGCTCGGCGACCGTCGCGTAGGCGGCGACGTCGTCGGCGCCGAGGTCGCAGTTAGCCTCTGTTAGCGTCGCCACGTCGGCCTCGGGGTTCATCACAATGTAGGCCTCCGTCGTCGTTCGATCCCAGTCGAGGTCGTCGTCGAGGCGAACCCATTCCTTGTGGGCCTCGGTGATCCAGAACGGCGAGCCGGCGTTGAACACCGTCGGGATGAGATAGCCGTCGAGCGCGTCGTCCTCGAGGACGACCTGCGGGTTCGAGGGTTCCTGATAGAGCGGGACATCGTGTTCGGCACAGGCCTCGATGACGGCACTCATGTTTTCCTCGGTGATGCCCATCGTGCCGCCGACCTCGATCGCGTCAGTACCGGTCGCACAGAGATCGCCGTAGGTCACACCCTCGGGTAAGTCCTTGTCCGGATCGATCTTGAGAACGTGATTCCAGTCGTCCCAGGGGGTAGTCATACCGCGTCGTTGCCAGACAACCAGCAAAAGCGCTACGGAACGCCCCCGTCTCGAGAGGCATTCGGTGAGACCGCCGTGGTCAGTCCCGTGCTCGAGTCGCTGGCGGTCCGATTCGACCCAATTCCAGCACACGAGCCCTCGTGTTCGTCCTGAACTACAACTGCTCGGCACTGACAGCCTGTAGCGAGGTGTCGTTTTCAACCTCCCAGATCCGCAGCACGAGGTGGGCCTTGCAGTAATATTCGGCGGTTTCCAGGCCAGTCTGCCCGTTCTTGAGAACGAGCTGGCACATGTCCCCGTTCGAACACTCTGGTGAATGTTCACACATTGGTACTCGTTTGGTCTACTCGTCTCGCAGTCAAGACACTGTCGGTGGTCCGATTCGACCCCAGAACGGCAATCACATCGGCTGCTATCGGTTTTGATCGGGTTTCACGGGTGTTATCACCGAGTACTTGGTGACGAAACGGGCGCAGGTCAGATTCCCTGTCCCATCAGATGGCTGCGCAACACGTCGGCTTCCTTGTTCCCCGCCCCGGTGTTAACGATGACGACCGTCTCGTCGCCGTCGAACGCACCGTGTTCGGCGAGTTCCCACGCGCCGCTTGCTGCCGCCGCGGCGCTCGGCGTCGGCTCGAGTCCGGTCGCCTGCGCGACGCGCACGGCCGCTTCGAGGATGTCCGGATCGTCGGTCGCGACCGCGCCGCCGTCGGTCTCGCGGATGGCCTCGAGCACGCGCGGGCTCGCGGCGGGATCGGGTATCTCGAGCTCGCCACAGATCGTGTCCGGATGCTCGACCGACTCGTGCTCGTCGCGGTCGTCGTCGAACGCCTCGACGATCGGCGCACAGCCCGATGCCTGGGCGGCATACAGTGCGGGTATCTCGTCGATCAGCCCGAGGTCGCGATACTCGGCTGCGCCTTTGGCCGCGCCGACGAGGCCGACGCCCTCTCCAGTGGGGAAACAGATCACGTCGGGGACCGCCCACTCGAGTTGTTCGACGACCTCGTAGAACAGCGTCTTCGCGCCCTCGTGACGATATGGGGTCTCGAACGGTCGCAGGGAGTACCAGTCGTCGTGTTCGCCCAGTCCCTCCTCGAAGGCCCCGACGGCGTCGTCGAAGCGACCGCCGACGACGTTCATGTCGCCACCGTGGACGTTGACCATCGCTTTGTTCGTAAAGCCAGAGCGCGAGGGGAGATACGCGTGTGTCTCGAGTCCCGCACGAGCAGCGTAGGCTGCGACGGCCTGCCCGCCGTTGCCCGTCGAGGGCAGTGCGACATCGGACGCGCCGTGCTGGACGGCCGCCGTGACGGCGACCGACGCGCCGCGGTCCGTACGCGAGCCCGTCGGGTTCCGACCGTCGTCTTTGATGAGCACGCGCTCGACGCCGAGTTCGTCGGCCAGATCGGGACAGTCGACCAGCGCGGTCGCACCCTCCTGTGTCGTTACTGCTGACTCGCGGGAAAACGGGAGCAACTCCGCGTAGCGCCACTGGGAGTCGAACGGTCGAGCGGCGAGCGTCTCGCGGTCGAGTTCGATCGCGTCGTACGCGTAGGTCGGGTCGAGCGTGCCGTCACAGTCCGGGCAGCGATGAGACTCCGCGGCGGCGTCGACGGTGGCCCCGCAGTCGACACACTCGAGACCGGTAAAGGCGTCTGTCGTCTCCATACGGGAGTGTTAGCGGCTCCGAACTAAGGGCTGTCCATCGACGACTCAGACGGGCTGCTGTCACTGGGTCTCGGCGCACTCGCATGACGGGTCGCGGGTGCGCCGGCACTCACTGACAGGAGTCCGTATCAGCCGCGACAGAACAGCGAAGTCGGGCAGTGTGCGGCGTCACACGCGAACAGCGCCACCGCTATATCACGTCGTCGATGGAATGGAAAGAGAAACCCGAAAGATCAGTTGTCGCCGGCTTTCGACTGCCACTCGTAGTCGCGGCGTTTGGCCGATTTGCCGAAGCCGCACGACGAGCAGACCTTCTTCTTCGTATGGTAGGACTTCTCTCCGCAGCGACGACACTTGGTGTGGGTCGTCTTGTTCTTCTTTCCTTGGCTCGGGGTTCCTGCACCAGTCATGGAGTGATCGAGACGACGTTGTCGCCGCGTATAATGGTTGTGTCTTCGACCGGGGCATCCTCCTCGACACTCCCCTCGACGGGGATCGTTACGTCCTCGAGCACCAGATTCATGTGTTGATCGTAGCCGGCGAGTTCGCCGACGTGTTCGTCACCGCTCTTGAGTCGTACCGTAACGCGGTCACCGAGCGACGCCTCGAGGACGTCCAGCGGTCGTCCACTCATACGCAACACCGCAGGTGATGGACACTTAATCGTACCGGTCCGGAGTCCGATTTCGACGGTGTCCCCACCGTGTGTCGTAGTCGATGCGACCGATGGCTGCCCGACACCCTCCGACAGCGCGGTATCAGCGCGATGGACCTAACCAAACGGCTAAGTGACCGCTCGTTGAGCGCTCACGCATGGGCGACAAGAACTTCACCTTCATCGAACTGCACTTCGACACCGAGACGCTGTTCAGATCCGGCTCGCTCGGCGAGGCGCTGCCGATCGGGGGGACCGAATCGACAGTAGAGACGGAAGAGGAGACGGAAGACGAGGGCGGGGCTGCCGACGACGACTCCGGTGGCACGGGCAAAAGCGCCGTCGGCGCGCTGATCGCACTCGTCGTTCTCGTCGGCATCGCCGTCGCCGCCAGGAAGTTCCGCGGCGGCGACGAGGAAGACGAGCTCGAGTCCGAAGAGGAACCCGACGTCATCGTCAACTGACCACCGACCGGCGATCAGTCGGCACCTGACGGACAACACCAGGACGTGATACGGACTCCTCTCAGTGAGTGCCGGCGCACCCGCGACCCGTCCTGCGGGTGCGCCGGGAACCAGTGATAGCAGACCGTATGACACGGGGCCGAGCCGAACGCTTTTGCACGTCCTTCCCCTATCCGTATCCGTGAATCTCTATCGTAGCGCCCGGGCCGTTGCCGGGGCGTCCGGTAACGATGCGATCGACTGGCGATCGGCCGCCGATGCTGCCAAGGCGGCGACCGATCCCGGCGCGCTCGAGCTCGAGTCCGGCGAGCGCGAGGGCTACGCCCGCGACGTTCGGGATGCGCGAGCAGCCGTGCGAGCGGTCTCCGGTGCCGACTTCGACGTGCCCGAGACGATCGAGATCCAGAACCGCCACCACTGGATCGACGCCAACGTCGCCACCTTCGAGCGGGTTATGAGCGCCCTCGAGACCCACACCGGTACGTTCCCCGGCGTCGCCCGGACGATCAACACGGGAACGATGACCGTCCTGCTTGCCTTCCTTGGTCGGAACGTCTTGGGGCAGTACGATCCCCTCTTGCTGGCCGACATGCCCGACGACGAGCACGCGCTGTATTTCGTCCGGCCGAACATCCGTAACGCGGCCGCCAAACTCGACGTCGACGCCGATCGGTTCCGCCGCTGGATCGCCTTCCACGAGGTGACCCACGCCGCCGAGTTCGGGGCTGCACCGTGGCTTTCGGACCACCTCGAGGCCCGCATGGAAGAGGGGATCGCCACCCTCTCGGAGGGCTCGTTCGACCGCGAGGCGTTCCGCGAGCTCGACGCCGCGATGACCGTCGTCGAGGGCTACGCCGAACTCCTGATGGACCACGCCTTCGACGAGGAGTACGAGGACCTGCGGCGCAAACTCGACGAACGCCGACAGGGCCGGGGCCCCCTCCAGCAACTGTTCCGTCGCCTGCTCGGTCTCGGACTCAAACAGCGCCAGTACGAACGCGGCAAGAACTTCTTCGAACATATCGTCGCCGTCAGCGACCTCGAGACGGCGGGTCTCGTCTGGGAGCAACCCGAGAACCTACCGACCAACGACGAACTCGACGCGCCGGAGCTGTGGATTCGACGCGTCGATCGGTGATAGGGCACTCGAAATCGATTCTGCGGGCGTTACTCGGTCGTAATCCAGACTAAGTACCACAGCAACACGCCACCGACGACGATACCGCCGAGGATCGCGCCGCCGATCATCACCAGTGAAGCGTCACTCTGGAAGGCGATCAGGCCGCCTGAAAGCCCGACCAGTAATACGAACGTGGCTTTGAGCTGGTCGGCCGCACTCGGCTGCGTGCTCGAGCGCGAAGACCCGCGTCGTGGACCACGCCCCCGGCTCATAGGTCGTGTGGCGCACTGACGTGCAGCACGGCAAACTGCCAGTCGGGTGCGTCTTCGTCCGTCCCAGATCTCACCAGCGTTCCGCTCCAGCGGCTGTCGAAGCGGTGTCGATCGCCGCTTGTCGTGTCGGTCCAGGCCATCGTGACGTCGTCGGCCATCGTCGCGAACTCGTCGCGTTCGCTGACGACGAGATGCCGGCTGCTGACCGTCCAGCTGTCTGTCGTTTCAGTCTGTTCTGCAAGCGCCCGCGCGATCTCGTCGCTCCCGAACAGGGATTCGCTGATGCCGAATTTGACGGTCGACGCGTCATCACGGAAGTAGGGCACGAGAGGCTCGCCGTTTCGGAGTGCATCGTAGTAATCGCGGACGATCGACTCGGCACTCGGTGACATACCTCTATGCTCGAAGTGCGCTCCCAAAGAGCCACCGGACGCAAACACGGGTCACCGCCACACCGACAGTCTCACATGAAGCCGCGATCGACTTCGTCCGTCTCGATCAGGTCGTCGAGTTCACTATTCAACAGTTCGTCGGCCTCCTCAAAGCGCTCGGCGAGGTCCTCGAGTTCGTCGGGCCGGTCGTACTGGTCGTACGCCATCGGCCCGAACGCGGGGCTCTCGATGGCCTCCATCACGTCGTCGAACAGGTCCTGCGGGCGGGTCGGCGCGTCCGCGTGCGTCTCGAGGACGGTCTCGAGGCGCTTGCCGACGGTTTCGGCCTGATCTTCGTCTTCGGGCGGGGATTGGACCGCGAAGCGACCACCCGCGTCGCGTTCGGGCATGAACGAACCGATTTCGTCGTCGAGATTGCGGGCGACGCGTGTGCCGACGCCGCGCACCTCGAAGGGATTTTTCGCGTACGTTTTCAGGAAGAAGACGCCGGCCCGGGGATGTGCGAGGTACATGTCTTCGCCGACGCCACCGGCGCGGTCACCGGCGACGGCGCGCCAGTCCTCCGGATCGACGTCTCGCTCCGTGACGTCCTCGAGTATGTCCTGCCACTCGCGTATCCGCATATCTGATGAGAGGGACGCCGGCAGAAAGAACGTATCGATTACCGCGACAGACGCCCTGAAGCGACTGTTCCACCAGGCAGCAGGCGGGTTTGAGACGGAATCAAAAGGAATACGACGACACCCAGCACAGGGAACATAACCAACGCTTTCCTATGTCTGGCCGCCATTCACTTTCGTTCGTCGAACTGTTTCGTGCCACGCCAACGAAAAGTTCGCTGCTGACGCTTGCCCCGCTTGCGCTGGCGCTTGGACAACTTGGCAATAGCTACGTCAACGGCGTTTCGCCGGTCGTTTCGATCGGCTTCGCCGTTGTCATGCTGGTATTTTCTACCGTCGCGATGAGCCACCACGCTGCCGAACACCGTATCCGGCGACTTGAGGCCGACTACGGACCGGACCGGCTCTAGGTTCTCGTCTCGGGTTCGGTCGCAACCGTTCGTGCTTCGCGGGCCTCGTAGGTGTTGTACCCCGCGATCCCGGCAATCAACAGCCCGGAAACGATCGTATTCCAGAACGGGCCGCCGGCCATCTCGAGCAGCGCAGCCGAGATAATCAACCAGATACCGAGGATGGTGACCAGCGACGCGATGGCGGTGCTAAGTGGGATGTCGTTCGTCAGTCGGTAGTAGTTGTAGCCTGCGGCGACGCCGATGACGAGGCCGGCGAGGACGTTGTTCCAGAGCGGAGCCGCAGTCGTCCCGAAGACGACTGTCGATAGCGCGACCCACACCCCGATGACGGCGACGAGCAGGCTGAGGACCGACGTGTCTCGCCGGCGTTCCCCGGTTGCGACTTGGGTGGACTCGTCGCGTGGGTCGCGGTCCGTGTCTGGTCGGTCACCGACGCCGGTTCCGTAGCCGATGTCGGTTGTGGCTGTTTCCGTGCGGTTCGGTGGCCCGTCGGTGTCGTCCTCGGACGAGCCACCCGTCCGACGGTCGTCGCTGTTGGGGTCGCTCATAGCAGACAGCGGGTTAGCGTGCGCTCGCAAAAGCGTCCGCGTCCGTTCTTTCCATCACGGTTCGATTGATATCGGAGACGGTTCCGCATCTCACTGAAACGGACAGTAACCGTCGGTTATCGACGGGTGAACGCGGCTGCCCGCCAGCGAATCCCGATCGCTCGCCCACAGCCGAGCGACCGATAGCGTTTTTGATCACTCGACCGTGACGGTACGCTGTGTACGTACGCGGAACCGTCGCTGACGAGGTCGACGTGCGGTCGGTGTCCACGAGCTACGGCGAGAGCGAGCTCGCCGAGGTGCCGCTTCGGCTGGCCGACGCAGGTGACGAGCCGGCCGGCGACGCCACACCGGCGCTCGGTGACGGCGGGACGGCAGCCGTCGCGGACAGCCACGAGACCACGACGGTGACGCTCTGGAACAAGTGGACCGAGTCCGCGGCGTTGCTCGAGCCGGGGATGGAACTACTCGTGACCAATGCCAAAGAAGAGGAATACCGGGGCGAGACACAGTACGCGACGACGGGCGACTCCTACGTCGTCGTCGAACCCTCCTTTCTGGTCAGCGTCACGTCGATCCGCAACTGGGTCGAGTGTCCCCGCCTGTACTACCTGAACAAGCTCTCGGGCGTCCCGCTGAACTACCCCGTTGTGAAGGGGACACTCGTCCACGAGGTCTTCGGCGATCTCCTGCGGGGCCGGGACCTCGAGGAGTCGATCGACGCCCGCGTCGAGGAACGCGGCCTCCAACTCGGTTTGCTGGGTGAGACGCCCGACGCCGTCGCCGAGGACGTCCGCGAGAACGCGAACGCGATCGAAGGCTGGCTCGAGCAGGGCAGGCTCACTGAGGATGATAACTGGCGCTCCGAACAGTTGCTCATCAGCGAAACGTTCGGTATCCGTGGGCGAGCCGACGCGATCCGGCGGGGCGCGCCGGTCGAACTCAAGACGGGGAAAAATCTGAAGAAAGAACCCCGATTCAAGGACAAGGTGCAGGCTGCCTGTTACGCGCTGTTGCTCGAGGAACACGGCGGCGATGTCGACACCGGCACGTTGCTCTACACGAAGAACTCGGTGCTCGATCGCAACGAGGAGACCGGCGACCTCACCCCTGCGAAGGACTTCTCGATGGGCGATGGCCTCCTGAAGTACGTCGTCCGCCTGCGCAACGAGATCGCGGTGATGGAGACGAAAGGAGACGTCCCGACCGGCTACGAGGCCGACGCGAAGTGCGAGTACTGCTTCGAACAGGACACCTGCATGGTCGTCTCCGGCCGTCTCGATCAGGAATCCAAGGCGGGCCAGATCGGCCAACCGCTGCCCGAGGAAGAACGCGAGTATTTCGAGCGCTTCTACCGCGCGATCGAAGAAGAACGTCGCGAGGTCCACCGCGAGTACGCCAAACTCTGGGAACAGAGCGCCGAGGAACGGGCCGACGACGACCGCGCGCTGATCGACCTCGAGTTCGTCGAAAAGCGGTCGCTCGAGGGCGGGCGCTGGGAACTCAGAGCCGGTCGAACCGACGGTGCGACCTCGAAGCTCCGGGAGGGCGATCTCGTCCTCGCAAGCGACGGCCACCCGGTTCGCGGCGACTCCGAGTTGGCGCGGATCGAGCGGTTAGACGATGAGATCGTCCTCACGGCCGACGAGCCGGTCGAAGTCACGCGGCTCGACGTCTATCCCTCCGAACTGACGACCGACCGGCTGCTCGTGGCGATGCACGACGCGCTGCTGAAAGGCGACGCGCGACGCAAGGATATCCTGTTCGGGCGTGCGGAGCCCGAATTCGAAGAGCTCGGGGAGACGTTCATCGACAACAACGAGCGCCAGAACGAGGCCGTGACCAAGGCCGTCGGCGCGAAAGATTGCGCGCTGATCCACGGCCCGCCGGGCACCGGGAAGACCTACACCATCGCCCAGGCCATCCGTGCGATGGTCGAGCGCGGCGAGCGCGTCCTGCTGTCGGCCTTTACGAATCGGGCCGTCGACAACGCGCTCGAGGCCACCCTCGAGCAATTAGGTGACGTGCTCGACGACGAGCGGGTCGTCCGCGTCGGCTCCGAAAGTGGCGTCCGCGCGGATATGGAACCGTACCGGCTCGAGCGGGCGGGCGATCCCGACGACCGCGTCGCGAAACTGCAGAACGCACAGGTCGTCGCGGCGACAACCGCGACCTGTGGCTCGCGGGTGATGAAAGAACAGGCCTTCGACGTGGCGCTGGTCGACGAGGCCGCCCAGCTCACCGAGCCCGGCACCTGTGCGGCGATCAACCTGGCCGAGCGGTTCGTCCTCGTCGGCGATCACGAGCAACTCCCGCCCGTCGTGCGCGCCGAGAACGACCTCTCCGAGTCGCTGTTCGAGCGTCTCGTCGATCTGTATCCCGACGCCGGCGTCATGCTCGACCGCCAGTACCGGATGAACCAGCGCATTCAGGCCTTTGCCTCCACCGAATTCTACGACGGCCAACTCCGGCCCGCGACGCCGTCGGTCGCGGGACGGACGCTCGACGATCTCGAGGGTGTCTCCTGCGACGCGCTGCCCCCAAAGTTGCAGGATCCGGTCTCGTTCGTCGACGTTACGGGCGACCCGAGCCGGTACACCGACAGCGAGGAAGCCGTACGGATCGCCGAGTTGATCGAGTCGTACGAGGCTGCCGGCCTCGAGCGCTCTGAGATCGGCGTCATCGCACCGTTCCGTGCGCAGGTCTCGGAGATCTCGAAACACGTCCCCGACGACGTCACCGTCGACACCGTCGACCGGTTTCAGGGCTCGAGCCAAGAGGTCATCATCGTCTCCTTTACCGCGACCGGTACTCTTGACGGGCCGATCTTCGAGGACTATCGCCGGATCAACGTCGCGTTGACACGACCCAAACGCGCGCTGGTGCTGGTTGGCGACTCGTCGGCGCTCGCGTCCGATCCGGTCTACGAGCGGATGCTCGAGTGGGCGCGACGGTAGTCGAAGCCGTTCCGTCCCCATCGGAATCGTGTTCGTGACTGTTCACTCTAGTGACGGTCAAACACTTGGACCATGAGTTGTAGGCACTGTACCTAAGCTGGTCGCCTCCGACGAAGACAAGAAGGAGTGACGGTGTGTTTTATGACTCGGAACAACACGACTTCGCCTGCAGGGGCACCGAGAGACGATTCCGACGGCGAGACGCACACTGCACGCTACGACTGGACCCGGTGTGACGCGCCGGCTTCATCGATCGTTCGGACGGTAGCGGCAGTGACAGGGGCGGAGCCGACAGCCATGGGACCACTGCATGAGGTCGTCGATACGGCGGCGGTGAATCAGCTGTTCACCCGCGAGAAGGTTCAGGCGCGGCCGGATCGACTCTCGTTTCGCTTCGAGAACTGTGACGTCAGCGTGCACGCCGATGGCCGCGTCGTCGTGTCGCCGGACGAGTGAGATGGACTCCTGTCAGTGAGTGGCGATGGACCCGCGACCGTCCTGCGGTCGGGCCGGGACAGCGGCACAGCAGATCGTCTGAGCCGCCGGGGCGACCGCGGCGGCCGGTGGCCTACGGCTGTTCGCTTTCGGTTTCGCTTCGCGGTCTCTCGAACACCATCGTGAGGAGCTTGCGCTCGGCAGCGTGAATGTGTTCGGAGAACGTCGGCGACGTGATCCCGAGTTCGGCCGCGACTGCTTCGCCCGAGCACCCGCGGGGCCAGTCGTAGTAGCCGGCCTCGAACGCAGCCTCGAGGACCTCGTGTTGTCGCTCCGTGAGCCGCGAGCGCAGTTCCTGACGGAACCCCGTCCGACTGAACGGGGTCGTGAGCTCGTCCGTATCGCGCTTTGCAGCGAACTCGGCCTCGGGAATCTGCTCGAGAAACGTCCCAGTGACCTCGATTGTATCACACTGCGGTGGGACCTCCGCAACGATTCGGCCGGTTCCGTTGTCGGCCCGGACGACCTGCGGTAGCGCTCCCAGTTCGGCGAGAGCCACTGCAGGGCAGTCCCCCGAGACATGGAATTCGAAGAACGAGCTCTCGTCGGACTCGCTGAGAAGGCGCGCGTCGACGCTCTCGTGGTCGTCGGCGAGTTCGGCGACCTCCGATGAGTCGCCGTCCGTAATCGTGAAAAACTCGGCATACTCCCCATCGCCGCGCGGGAGCATCTCTGCGAGTTCGATCCGACACCCGCTTCGTTCTGAGGCGGCCACGAACGGATAGGTCGACTCGCTGATCGTGAACTCGACCTCCCGTATCGGTGCCGATCGCTCGTGTCGTTGGATCTCCGTCATTAACTCCCTATACTCTATCATCGAGTATAATAGTCGGCCGCACAATCCCCCTTCTGGAACGACTTTCATGTCGATCGTTCGATAGACGGGGGGACAGCGTCGTCGATGTTCGATCGGTCGATCGGCCGATACAGCGGCGAACCTGGCCGTCGAAAGGAACGTTTACATTTCGGATAGACGAACACAGGAGTCGACATGCGACTCGAGGAGCAGAGCACACTCATCCGAGATGCAGTCTCCGCCGAGTACGCCGATCTCGTCGTCTTCGTGACCGAACTCGGCGGCACGACGGCGCTTATGCTCCTCCTTGCGATGCTGTTCTGGTGGTCAAATCGCCGCCGGAGTGCGCTCGTGATCAGTTACGCGGTCGCCGGGCTGGCGCTGATGCTATCGCTCAAGACGCTGTTTGCGTTCCCGCGACCGCCGGCAGACGCCATGCTGGTCCCGCTCGAGGGCGAACGCGGCGGCTACGGCTTTCCGAGCGGCCACGCGTTCGCCGCGGCCGTCGTCTACGGCGGCCTCGTCTCGGCCTACGATCGGACGCGAGACGCGCGAGCGCTGCTGGCCGCCGGGACGCTCGTCGCGCTCGTCTCGCTCTCGCGGGTGGTCCTCGGCGTTCATTATCTCGGCGACGTGATCGTCGGCGCGATCCTCGGGGTCGCGTTCGTCGTCGTCATGGATCGGCTCACAGGTGGCGATCCGACGATCGGCTTCGCGATCGCGCTCGTCCTCTCGGTTCCCGCAGTCGTCATCGCCGGCGGCGCGACCGACTCGTTGCTCGGTCTCGGCGGCTCGATCGGCGGCCTGCTGGGCTCGCGACGGCTTCCGGCCCTGCCAGAACTGCGCTCTCGGCTCGAGGGCATCGCTCTCGTCGTCGTCGGTGGTGGATTCGTGGCCGCCGTACAGACGGCTGAATCGGCCGTCGAAGCGGTCGAACCCCTGCTGGTTGGACTCTACGCGATCCTCGTCGCTGGAATCCTTCTCGCTCCCGCCGCCACCGGCCGACTCGAAGTCGACACGCTCGAGTCACGGTGAGCGTCGGCCGACGGCCAGTGTCCAGTGTCGTCGACCGACCTGCTGTCGACTCGCCGGCGTCTCATACCAGCCGAACGGGCACACCATTGGAATGGTATTTGCTATTGGAAACTCAATACTATCGTGGATGGAACTCGTCACCACTGAAACGATCCCTGGTCGCGAGATTCGAGAATCGCTTGGCATCGCACGTGGCAACACGGTCAAAGCACGAAACGTCGGGCGCGATATCACACAGTCGATCCGCAACATCACCGGCGGTGAGCTCAAAGCCTACTCGGAACTGCTGACCGACGCGCGCGACGAAGCGATCTCACGGATGGTCGCGGACGCCGACTCGATGGGTGCCGACGCCGTCGTCAACGTCCGACTCGAGAGTTCCGAGATCGCAAACGGTGGATCAGAAGTCATCGCGTACGGCACGGCCGTCCGACTCGAGTGACACCCGTCGGCGTGTCGAAACTTGGTCGCTCGAGCCGATCAGTTCTCGCTGTCCGCCTGCGCCCACAGCGGATAGAGTTCGTCTTCGATCGGGTCGGTGATCGACTCGCCGTCAACCACAAGTTCGGGGTCACCCCCCTCGAGCGCACTGACAGTGCCGATCGTCGCGGCCTCGAGCCCAGCCTCGTCGAGGTCGGCAAGACAGGTCTCGACTGTGTCCTCGGGAACGGTCGCGAGCAACGCGCCGGAGCCGAAAATTCGCAACGGATCGACGCCAGCCGCAGCACACAGCGCCGCCGTCGGCTCGCGGACCGGGACGGCGTCGCGGTCTATCTCGAGCCGGACGTCCGAGGCGCGGGCCACCTCGAGCAAGCCCGATGTGACGCCGCCCTCTGTGGGATCGTGCATCGCCGTCGCGTACTCGCGGACGATCCGTGACTCGGGGAGGACGCTGATCTCCTCGAGATAGCCTGCGGCGCGTTCGCGGTGCTCAGGATCGACGTCGAGGTCGTCACCGAAATCGGTCGCGAGGATGGCAGAGCCCTCAATACCCGCCGCCTTGGTGAGGACGACGGCATCTCCTGGCTTAGCGCCGCCGGTCGGAACGTACCGCTCGGTTGCTCCCATCGCCGTCAGCGAGAGCAGCGGTCGCTCGAGTTGGTCGACGTACTCCGAGTGGCCGCCGACGATCGATGCGCCGAGTTCGCGGGCGGCTGCATCGAGGTCGTTGGTGATTTCCTCGAGAACAGTCGTATCGGTGCCGGTCGGGAGCAACACGACGGCGGTCAACCAGCGCGGATCGGCTCCCGAGACGGCGACGTCGTTGGTCGCGACGGCGATACCGAGCTGGCCGACCTGCGAGGCGGCCAGCGAGATCGGATCGGAACTGACCACGAGCGTTCCCTCGCCGTCGGGCCAGTCGATTGCGGCGGCGTCCTCGCCCTCAGCCGGGCCCTGTAATACCGTCTCGTCGGTCTCGGCGGCCCCCGTTCGCTGGAAGACGTGCGTGAGCAGATCGTCCGGACTCACCTTGCCGGGCATACCACGAACTGGGTCGATGCGCGGTTTGTAGCTGTCGAAGAGTTCGTTCCCTGCATCGAAGAATACGGCGAAGCAGCTTTTAAGAACACCAAGAAAGCTCCTTTCATTCCCACCCAAACGCGGTTTGACAGGGCCGCTGTCGTGGCCAGCTACAGACCGCTCGTCGTGGGACAGCCAGACCGGCCTCGAGGCTGGTTCAGATGCCGGGTGCCAGTGCGTCCATCGTCTGGCGAATCTGTGCGTCGTCCGCACCACGTGGAAAGCTGACTGCGATGGCGTCGAGTCCGTCGACCGCCTCGTAGCGTGCGAGTTGCTCACGAGCGGTTTCGGGATCGCCGACCGCACAGAGGTCGTCGAGGATGTCCTCGTCGACCAGTTCGACCGCGCGCTCGCGGTCGCCGTCCTGCCAAGCGTCGTGGATGTCGGCTGCCTCATCGTAGCCCTGTCGCTCGAGGGAATCCCGATAGAACGTGCCCATCCCACCGATGTAGAAGGCGACGTGCTGGCGGGCAAGCGCGCGAGCTTCTTCCGGATCATCCAGCACACAGCAGATGACGCCGGCGGTGACAGTGATCTCGTCGGGGTCGCGATCACCGAGGTCGGCACCGCGTTCGATGTCCTCGAGTCGCGCGTCGATCCCCTCGGGTGTGAGCATGATACCGTGCCAGCCGTCGGCGAATCGGCCCGCGAGTTCGACCGCCTTGGGCCCCATCCCAGTGACCTCGATCGGTGGGGTCGTTTTTGGCGGGTCACAGCGCAGCCGAAACCCCGACAGGTCGAACTCGTCGCCGTCGTAATCGACCGGCTTGCCTGAGAGAACCTGCCGGACGATTTCGACGGTTTCGCGGGTCCGTTTGAGTGGGTTGCCGTACTCGATGCCGTGCCAGTTCTCGACCACGACGGGACCGCTCGGTCCGAGTCCCAGCCGGAACCGGCCCTCGGCGAGTTCCTGAAGCGTCGACGCAGTCTGACCCAGCAGCGCCGGCGACCGCGAGTAGGTGTTGAGGATGCTCGAGCCGATGTCGATCGATTCGGTTCGCTCGGCCATCGCCGACAGCACGGTGACGGCGTCACGACCCCACGTTTCAGGGAGCCACGCACAGTCATAGCCAGCGTCTTCAGCCGCCTGCGTGTAGTCGACGATCGAGTCGATCGTCGGCTGTGCGGCGACGGGAAGGTGGATATCTCTGTCAACCATCATCAGACACAGATGGAACCCGACCTTTTGGGTGTATGGGAACTGCAGGTCCGCGGACAGCCGTTTATCGCCGGACTCGAGCGACGGACAGCAACCACGGCCGCTGGGCCTGCGTTCACCTGCAGTCGAAGGGCTGGGGCAGTGTACTTTCCCAATGGGTGGGAGTTCGGACAATCGTTGATTGGGCGGTCTTCGTCTCTTCGAGTATGTCCCACGGTGAGTCGGCGACCGAGACACAACGGGTCTGGATGGTTGAGCGAACGTTCTCCGCTGATGCGCCACACATTCTCGTCATCGTCTATGCGACACCCGACGGAAAGCAGTATCTACAGAAGGAACACGCCTACAACCGGTTTAGTGGCACTGCACCGGAGGTCACCGCTGCACTCGAGGTGGCTCCCGAGAAACTCGCCACGGTTGACGACGCTGAACGCCGTGACCGATACGCCACCGAAGCCACGCGAATGCGGGAGCGACACGATCCCGCGGACATCGTGTGACCGATCTCTCCGGACGATAGGGGGTCTCACACCGGTGGCCATCCACGACGGTCGCATCTAGAGGTCGATGCAGGGCCGCAACCGACGGTTCGTCATCGCTCACTGCGTTCCTTCCCGAGGTCCTCGTAGATCTGCGGGTCGGTCTGGAACTTGAGGACGTTGTGGACCGCCGAGTTCCGAATGTTCTCGATGACCTTGCCGTGGTCCGAGTAACAGTCGTGGATCCACTTGGGGACTTCCTGCCGGTCGCGAAACATCATGATGGTCTTCCACTGGTACTCCCCGTCAGCGAGGAAGAAAAACAGGGTATGTTTGTCCGCTCTGATGTCCTCCATCGCGGCGCGCCAGTGGTCGGCGAAGTGTTCGGTGTTAAACTTGAATTCGAACAGCGCGAAGATATAGTACTCCTCGTTCGGGATGATCGCCTCGCGGAACACTCCCTCGTCGCGCATCCGCCGGATCGACTCGCTGACCGTGACGTGAGAGACATCGATATCGTACTTGTCCTCGAGAACCGTGGTAAGCTCTCGCGAGGACAGCTGTGGGTCGTCGGCAAGCTCAGTGAGAATCGCGATATCCCGATCTTTGAAGTCCCAGTTCGGTGGGTCGTCACTCATGCTGTCATAGATATCGGTACGGCCACGGTTTTATCGTTCCGCTCCGGCCAGGACCGCCGAGTCGAGCGACGCCCCGCGGCCAGGGTAGCGTCGAAGATCGGGTCGAACCGGATTCGGCGAGCGACGAGTCGTACCGAGTAGCGTCCCAGCGGACGGGCCGACCGATCGGATCACGTGACGAATCAGGCACACCGTCGCCGGGATCGGTGTCACGACTGCCAGTTACGCGTTCGCCAGTCGTTCCGCCGGCGGCAGTTGGACCGTCTCGACGATCGGGGTATCGAACGACAGTCGCATCCGCAGCTCACCCGCGCTTTGCTCGACCGTCTCGAACCCCAGCCGACGGTAGAGGGAGATCGCGCGCTCGTTCGTCGGATCGACGTCGAGTACGAGTGCGTCGTGGCCGGCGTCGGCAGCTTGAGCGATCACGTGCCGACAGAGTTCGTTCCCAATACCACGGTTGTGGTAGTCCGGATCGAGGAACACGACGAAGTGGGGCTCCGGGCTCGAGCGGGGGACGTACGCCGCATGGCCGATGGGCTGTCCATCGTGGACGGCGACGAGGACGACACCGCGCTCGACCTGGTGCTCGAGCCAGTCTTCGATATAGCTGCGACCGATCGGTGGGAGCCCCATCGACCGATGGGTGGTGGGATAGCCGTCGTACAGCGAGACGAGCCCCTCGAGATGCGACGGCGAGGAGGGCACGACGAGGACGGACTCGCCGTGGCGATCGATAAACCGCGGACAACGGGGCGGACACTCGGGGGTCCCCTCACACAGTGCCGGGTCCCACGCGGGACAGGTATCGGTCGTCATGATCGATACATCGTCAGCCACGACCATGACGACTGGCCCCTCTATGTGTGGGGCTTTATCACGACGACAGACGCGTCATCTGAACGCCTGTCAATCAGTGTAGGCGCACCAGAGTCCGCAGTACAGATACGCTGGGACCCGGCGACACAGCCCCGTTCATACGGACTCCTCTCAGTCAGTTCCGGCGCACCCGCGACCCGTCCTGCGGGTGCGCCGGGAACCAGTGATAGCAGACCGTATCAGTCGATCGACTCGGAGAGGCCCCGAAGGGACTCGTCGCCGATCTCCTCGAGGACGTGTTCGTGAAACGATTGGAGGGCAGCGCTTTCGTCCTCAGCGAGGACGACATCGCTGGCCGACAGCGTTGCGAGCCCGAACGCCCGCGGTGTCGGCGAGTCGAGGAGCTGCCGCGAGAGGTCGAGGTCGCCCGCATCGATCGCGTCGACGATGGCCTCGATCTCGCTGACGTTGAGTTTGTCCTCGAGGATTTCGCGGTAGGTCTCCTCGATCACGGCGAAGTCCTCGAGATCTTCGGCGAAGCCTAACAGCATCTCGCTCGAGACCTGCTGTTCGCTGGCGGACTTCTCGTAGCCCTTGTAGCGTTTGAGGATCATCAGCGAGCGGGTCGCGTTGATCCGGAAATAGCGCTGGAGCAGGTCGGTTCCGGACAGGGCCGCCCGGAGGTCGTCACGGACATCGTCGGCCTCGAGGTCGTCAACGATCCCCTCGAGATCGACTTTCCGGTTGAGCGGCATCGAGAGGACGAAACCGTTGTCCGCGACCGCGACGCGCACGTTCGCCGTCGCCTCCTGGGCACAGCGATAGGCGAGCAGGCGGGAGAGCCCGTCGTTGACCTTCCGGCCGTAGTTCGAGCGGACGTAGTAGTGGCGTTCGTACTCGTCGCGGTCACGGACGACTTCGACCGCGAGCCGGTGGGGCGTGCTCACGCTCTCCGTGCCGGCGTACTGCACGTGATGATCGAACAGCCGGGCGATCGCGCGGACGCTGTCGTCGTCGAGGGGAAACTCCCGGAGCCACGCGCGGACTCGTGGGGGACCGCCAGCGTCGTAGCGCTCTATGAGGTCACGCTGAAACGCGAGGATCTCACGGCCCAAATCGTAGGAGAGGGGCAACCGCTCGGAGTACCACGAGGGGACGGTCGGCCGGGCGCTCGTGCGGTCGACGTAGACCTTCGAGCCGCGTCGATAGCGATACTCGAAGTGGTCGCCGCCCAGGACGAAGACATCACCTTTCTCCAGAGTGTCGAGGTAGTTCTCGTCTAACTGACCGACCCACTCGTCGCTCGCCCGTGTGTGGACGTCGCAGGTAAACGAGTCGGAGATCGTCCCGATGTTGGTCATGTAGATGACGCGCGCGAGTCGACCGCGTTTGCCGATCAACGGCTCGCCGACCGGGTACGCTTCGTGGTGGTGCTCGCCGTCCGGCGGGTCGTTTTCGTCGCGCCAGACCTTCGCGTAGACGTTCTTGTCCTCGAGGCCGGCGTACTCGGCGGTGAGATACCGCATGAGCGACTCGTACTCCTCGTCCGTGTAGTTCCGGTAGGGATACGCCTGCCGGAGAATCCCTTTTAGTTCGGATTCGGGCCGGATCTCGGCGATCGCCATCCCGTAGACGTGCTGGGCGGCGACGTCCTGGGCGTTCTCGGGGATCGACACCGAGTCGACGAACCCTTCCGTGGCCGTCTTGAGCATGACCGCACACTCGACGAGTTCGTCCCGGTCGAGCGCGATCACCCGCCCCGTCACGGTCTGACCGACGCGGTGGCCCGCCCGGCCGACTCGCTGAAGCAAGGCGGCGACGCTTTTGGGCGAGCCGACCTGCACCACGAGGTCGATATGGGGCATGTCGATGCCAAGCTCGAGGCTCGTCGAGGACGTAACGACCTCGAGTTCGCCGGCTTTCAGCCGGTCCTCGACGTCTTGGCGGACCTCCTTCGAGAGACTGCCGTGGTGACAGGCCGAGTTGGCCTCGTTGTAGGCGTCAAAGCGCTCCCGGAGGTTGTGGAGTACCCGCTCCGCGCCCGAGCGCGTGTTGGTGAATACGAGCGTGTTCGTGTGGTCCTGAATGTGGTCGTGGAGTTGCTGGTAGAACCGTTCCTGGACTACCTCACGGGATGTGTTGATCAGATCGGCGGTCGGACACTCGAGTTGCAGATCGAACTCCCGGGCAAACCGGGCATCGACGATCTCGTAGTCACGCGGCCCACCACCCGGCTCGTCGCGGCCCACCAGAAACTCCGCGACACGAGAGAGGGGTTCGATCGTCGCTGAACAGCCGATTCGTGTGATCTCACTGTCAGTTATCGTCGCAAGTCGCTCGAGGCTCACCGCGAGGTGGGTGCCCCGCTTGCTCGCCGCCAGCGAGTGGATCTCGTCGACGATGACGTACTCGACGGTACGAAGCTTCTCGCGGAACTTCGGCGCGTTCAGCAGGATTGCGAGCGTTTCGGGAGTCGTATTGAGGATGTGGGGCGTCTCCTCGAGCATCCGCTGGCGGTCGCTGGAGTCGGTATCGCCGTGGCGGATCGCGTGGCGGATCTCGCCCATCGACGCGTCCTCGCGCTCGGCTGCGATCGACTCGATTCCCGCGAGTGGCACCTCGAGATTGCGATGGATATCGTTCGCGAGGGATTTCAGCGGCGAGACGTAGAGACAGTACACCGAGTTCTCGAGGCCAGCGGGAGACTCCGTCTCCCGGGCAGACCGGCCCTCCCCGTTAGCGTCGTCGGCGTCCCGCTCTCGCTTATAGAGCGAGTTGATGATCGAGAGAAACGACGACATCGTCTTCCCCGACCCCGTCGGCGCACAGATCAATGTGTTCGTCCCTTCGTCGATTTTCGGGATCGCACCCCGCTGTGGCGGCGTAAAAAAGCCCTCGTTCTCGGGAACGAACTCGCCGAACTCCTCGAGCCACCACTCTTGGACTGCCGGCTCGAGGAAGTCGAAGACATCGCCATCCTTGATCGTGACGGCGGTCGGATCGAACGACAGCGAGTCGTCAGCGACCGGCAGCTCGAGGCGCTCATCCCCGTCCATTACCGTCGTCTCCGGGACCGGTGTGTAAGAGCGTTTGGACAGTACGGTGAAAGTGAAACCACAGCGTGTCGGTCTTGGCCGCGCACTATTGATCTCGACTATAGGTGCCTTCGAACCGTTGGTCACCGATTCATCGGACCCGTAGTCATCCGCTCGACTGAGGAACGGCTAATCGACACGTAGTTATCACTAGTTGGCCACTTCAATCTCTGATTACCTTGGGATGATTACCAGCAGTCATAGGATATCGAATTATGAAACCACCTATGAAGAATTGTTCACAGTGGATTGTCTGACGTGCGTCATTAGAGGAACAACCGATTTTATATGTCGGTATCTGGCAGCGGTGATTGTGCAAAGCACTCACTCAATCAGCCTCACGGTCGTCGAGGAAATCGCCAAACAAGAAGGGGTTTCACCGGAAGAGCTTCGTCCTCCGCTTCACTACGTCATTGACACGGACGCACTCGACTCACTCTTCCAGCCTGCCGATGGCGAGAGGATCCCTGCCACGGTCAAATTTACGTACAACGGTTACAGGGTCTCGATCGACGAGACGGGAGACGTGGACGTGACAGCTCACACGTCAGCCACAGAGGCAGACAAAACGGTAGTGTGAACTGGTTCGGAGTTCCCCAAACTCGATTTTGATCTCTTGTTCGTCGGTCGCAAGCGGCGTTCTTAGTGTCCACTCCGAGCGTCGCCACTCACGTCGACAAGAAGTTGGCGACCGCTTAGCGCTGCACGGCGCGGAAACCGTCGTGCTCAAGGGCACGACACACCGCGAACCATCACTACTGTCCATATGGACTTGTTCTGCAGCCTCGAACGGACAGGGACGGCAAACAACAGGGACATCAAACGACGACAACAGTTATTGTGTCGTCCATAAACAGTACTTGTGATGATCGAGACCGGTACAGAGAAGCAGCGGAAAATCGGTATCTGTGAACGCTGCGGAAAAGCAACCGTCGTCTGGGTGGCTTCAGACGGGGCCGTTCGGCCGGTGAGCGAACACAACGGCTGTTCCTGTAGTGACAGCTCGTTTCGTACGATAAACGACGCTCCGCATCGAGACCAATCGTAACTACGCGGACGGCTCCACTTAATATCGCGTCGCTCTTCGTTCGAAGAGTCGTGAAAATGGGACCGCCGAGAATTGAACTCGGGTCCTACGGACCCCATCCGCAGAGGATACCACTACCCCACGGTCCCGTACTTGGATCGATGGGCGTCTTCTGTTTAAGCGTGTCGTTTCAGCGCCGGTGTGTCATCCGGGCTCGAGCCGCCATCGAGTTCAGACCAGCACGCGCTCGAGATCGACGACGAGGCCGCTGTCGGCCTCGGGGTCCCCGGCGAACGTGCCGAGACAGACCGCCGCGCCGTTTGGCGTGTAGCAGGCGACGAGCGAGTCGCGCTCGATGTCGTCGTCAGCGTCGAGGACACCCGGCGCGTAGACTGGTGCGCCCTCAGCTACTTCGCGGGCGGCACTTTCGGCGATCACGACGCTCGGGATCCCCTCGAGGATCCGTTCAGCAGGGTCGACGACCTCGTACAGCGGACCGGGATCGTCATCCTCGAGCCAGAACGCCAGTGCGTCGAGGAAGTCGTGGGCGCTGTGGAGCGTCCGGTCGTCGAACGGCTCCGTCATCGTCCGGCGGAGGTGGCCCATGTGAGCGCCGGTTCCAAGTGCCAGCCCCAGATCGTGACAGAGCTTGCGGACGTAGGTCCCGCTCTCACAGCGGATCCGCACGAGGAGGTGTCGCTCTTCGGCCTCGAGCACCTCGAGATCGTAAATCTCGCGCACGCGCAGGCGGCGGGACACGGCGCTCTTTCGCGGGGGCTTCTGATAGATCGGCCCCTCGAACTCGGCGACGACCGATTCGGCGTCGGCCGGTACCGGTGCGTGACACTCGAGGACAGCGACGTACTCCTTGGCGCCCTCGAGGAAGACAGGCGCGAGGCGAGTCGCATCGCCGAGCATGACCGGGAGACAGCCGGTCACCTTGGGATCGAGCGTCCCCGCGTGGGCGGCGCGGTCGATGGTGGCGTCGACACCGCACTGGGCGAGCGTCTCATCGACAGCGTCGCGCAACCAGCCGCTGACCTGGTGTGAGGACGGTCCCGGCGGCTTATCGAGGTTGACGACGCCGAAGGTGAGCAACTCGGTCGGCGAACGTTCCTCGGGTGGACCACGGAGGGACATTAGAACTCGTAGCTGGTGTCGACGGGTGCTTTCCCTTCATCGCCGTCGGCCTCATAGCGTTCGACAGCAGTGACGAGCATATCAAGAACCGCGTCGGGCTCCCAGCGAGCCGTGTTCACCGAGAGATCATAGATCGTCAGATCACGGATGTCGATCCCGTAGTACTCCTCGTAGCGCTGGGCCTCGCTGGCCTCACGGGCTGTCGTTTCCTCGGTTGCGCGAGCGGGATCTTTCCCTTCGCGTTCGGCGATGCGTTCGCCACGAACCTGTGGTGGGGCGTCCAGCCAGAAACGGAAATCAGCCTGCTCGGCGGCCAGCCAGCCGGCGAGTCTGGACTCGAGCACCAGATCGTCTTCCTCGACGGCGATTTCCCGCAGCCGGCGATCGAGATCACGATCGATCTCGTCGTTTTCCTCGGCGAGTTTGTTGAACTCGAGGGGGGTGTAGCCGCGTTCGTCGGCCAGTTCCCGGAAGATGTCACCGCCGCTGACGTGGTCGAGCTCGAAGGCGTCGGCGAGCAACTCGGCAGTCGTGCTCTTCCCGCTGCCCGGCGGGCCGGAGACGGTGAGTAACATAATCGATCTGCGAGCGGACGGGTAAAATGGGTTTTGAATCCGCGAGCACGGCCGGCGATGGCGGCTGCGAACGACAGCCGACGAGAGGCCACCCCGGCGACGAGTCGTAACGATCGAAACGAGAAGCCGACGCGATCAGGCGCCGGTCGGCGACATATCGATGTTCAGTGACTTGCGCAACAGCTGGGAAAAGCCCATCGAGCACAGGAAGTACCAGACGATCCAGGCCGGCATCGGGCCCACCAGTCCTGCCTGCCAGTCGGTCTCGCCGACGATCGGCAAGACGGCAGTCGCCTCTGCACCGCTGAGGCCGACCGACTGGATCTTCCAGTACATCCAGAGGAACAGCGGGATCGTCAACAGCATGATCCAGACCATCGGGCGGAACTGCTCTTTGAACATCCCGAGGTTGTCCGCCATGGCTTCCATCTGCTCTTCGCGGACCTGCTCGAGTTCGTTCTCGAGGCGTTCGATTTCGGCCTCGCTCGCGCCGCGCTCCTCGGCTTCTTTCTTGCGCTTGCGAAGGTCTTTTTGCTCCTCCTGAACGGCTTTCATCCGCTCTTGATACTTGCCCATGACCTCCGTGTTCATCAGGTTCGCCTGCAGCAGCGACGAGTACAGGCCAGTGATCAGTGCCACGGAGAGGATCACGGCATAGAAGGGCAACGCCGCGTCGAGTGGTCCGAGGACGATATCAATCGTCCCACCCACGACGTTCCGAATCGAATCGAACCAGTACCCGGGCATCAACAGAAGCGCACCGATACCGGCTATCTTGTCCCACTGCGACCAACTCGACTCCTCGTCGTCGATATCGACGTCGGCACTGGCCGCGGCACCGCCACTGTCACCGTTTCCATCGAGGGCCCGATCGTAGGCCTCACGATCGGCGATCTCGAACCCCGCGTCGCCGTCGACTAATACGCCTTTCTCGATCAGCCGCCCCCACTGGCCGCTCGTCAACTCGTCGCTGACGTCGGCCCACTGGACCTCGCCGCCGTTCCTATCGGCTGCCTCTCGGATCGCCTCGAGCGCATCCGCCATCGAGGAGTCCTCACGGACGAGGGCGTCTATCTTCTCGGCTGTACGCGTCATCTGCCCAAAGCTAGGCGTCGTCCGGTATACAAGTGTTTTTCTTCGGCAGTCACACTCACTTTGAGACAGATCGATGAGATGGATTCTGGTGGACGCTCGAGTACGGATAGATATACTATTCGCTATTTTTCAGTCAATATGAACTGTTTGATCGGTCGGACCTTTTATTATACGGATATTCGAACTACTATGCAATAGAATGGCTTTAGGACGTACTGACGGCACAGCGATACCGTCGGAAAGAGGGGTGTCCGCGATACTCGGTCTCGTCCTGCTGATCGGGATGGTGGCAACCATCAGCGTCGGGATCCTGCTCGTTGCTGGCGATATGATGGCGGATGCGGAACAGCGTTCGGCAAACGAACGTGTCGAGCAGTCGTTCGTCGAATTGAGCCAGCAGATGCAGACAGCGTCGTCAAACGACGATGTCTCACATTCGATTGACCTCGACGTGGGTCAATCGGGCGCAGTCGTGAAGAAAGATACCGGTCATATCACTGTGACATCGGATGCACTCAGCAAGGATATCAACCTCACTATCGGAACGATCGAATACGAGAGTGACGATGGGACGAAAATCGCCTATCAGTCAGGAGCAGTTTTTCGTGAAACCGGTAACGAGACGCAAGTCGTCTCGGCACCGCCAATTCACTACGAGACTGCGACAAACACGCTCACACTCCCGGTTTCGAATGTCGCTGGTGAACAAGAACTCGGGTCCGGAGACGTTTCTATCAGCCATACCAATACGACCACGTTTCAGGAAGCGAACGTCGTCGAAAACGAGAACGTAATGATCACGGTCAAGAGCGACTACTATCGCGGCTGGGAGTCGTTCTTCCGAAACCAGGCAGGCGACACCTCAGTGCAACACGTCGATCACGAAAACCGGACCGTCGAAGTCGAGGTTGGATATATCGATCTCGAGAACGCCTTCGATTCAGGAGTAACGTACTCGGAAGATATTGGTGATTTCAAAGACAAGTTTGGAGATGACGCGCGGGTCGGTAATATGCCGGAGATGGACCCAGTTATAGAACAAATGGTTGAGGATGCAGAAGATGATCCAGAGGATGATATAGAGGATCTCGGCGTAATTAATGACGATAAAAATCTAGACGAGGGAATGTATTATGCTGAAGAAGTAAATCTCCAAAGTGATGATAGAATTTCTGCTGATGCTTCCGATGGGAACGTCACCCTGATTGTTGATGGAGATGTAACAATATCCGACGATGATGCACGCATAACTGTCGATACCGACGATGATGGGGATCACGCGTTACGCGTGTATTTAACAGGGGACTTTAACATGGATAAGGGGAGAGTAGAACCAAATCCATCAGATGGTGCGGCAAAAGCAGAACAGCTGCAAATATATGGAACATCCGAACTAGATGGGCGATTTTGGAAAGGGTATTTCCACGGAACGTTCTATGCAGCAAGTAACGATTGGGACGAACCGAATGAGTTAGTCAGCGGTAATAAGGACAAATATCAATTCGTTATCCAATCAAATCCGGCACTCAATGGGGCGCTTGTAGTACATTCAGCGAACATCCACGCAAATGCGTCAACCTTCACGTATGACGAGACACTAGAAGACGAAGATTTCGACGCGTATCCGCAGGGATACGAACTTCCACCGGACCTCACCTACCTCAACGTCGTCAAACAAGAAGTCGAGGTCGAACAGAACTGACTACGCTGTGTCCTCGATCGTCGCCTTCACGTCCTCCCAGACCTCGTCGGGTGCCTGCTCGCCGTCGACACGCTCGAGGTCGCCCTGCTCGTCGTAATATTCGATGACCGGTTCAGTGTTCTCGTGGAAGACGGACAGCCGTTCGCGAACCGTCTCCTCGGTGTCGTCGTCGCGCTGGACGAGTCGCTCCTCGACTTCGGGGTCCTCCGGCGGGTTGTACTCGACGTGGTAGATGTCGCCCGTCTCGGGGTCCATCCGGCGGCCCGTCAGTCGGTGGACGAGTTCCTCCTCACCGACCTCGAGGTAGAGTGCGAGATCGAGGTCAGTCATGTCCTCGAGTTCCTCGGCCTGTTCTAAGTTCCGCGGATAGCCGTCGAGAACGAAGCCGTCGGCCTGGCTGAGTGCCTCGTCGACGATGGCGTTGACGACCTCGTCGGGGACGAGTTCGCCCTGATCCATGTATTCACCTGGCGTGTCGTACTCGGTGTCCATATCGGAGATGTCCATCTCCTTGTTATTCCGTAGTGCGTCGCCGGTAGTGATGTGATCGACGTCGAACTCCTCGATGATCTTTGCACTCTGCGTCCCCTTCCCTGCCCCGGGTGCGCCCAGGATCAGAATTCGTGGCTGTGCCATATGGCACCGTTCATGCCCATCACATAAAGGCTTAAAGAATCGAGCACGTTCATCTATTATGACCCGCTTCGATGCGTCTGTGCCGGCCGAACGACGGAAACTGTACGTCGACGCGATTACTGCCCATCGCGAACGTGGCAGCGGATTTCTGACGCTCGAGGCAGACGACGCCGTCTACGACGAACGCGACGACACAGCCGAGCAGTCCGCCGCGGAGCTGGGCGTGCCGTGGATTCAGTTCGGTGACGGAATGGTCAACCTCGACTGTACCGACGCAGAACTCGAGGCGCTGAAAGAACTGCTCGAGGCGTTTCCGGCGTTCAAAATCGATGACCTGACGCGGCCCGAGGACGCCGACGGGATCAACGTCCGGATCAGCGCGAAGGCGGATGCAAACCGGATCGCCCAGTTCATCGACGATGTCTTTCTCGAGGTGTATGACCTCCCGTCGACGGTTCGGATCTGGCTCGTCGACGTATGAGCAATTAGTTGTCGTACTAACTGACTCGAGTAACACACCGATCCCGCGATCGGTGTGCGATCGAGGAGGTAATGACGATAGCTGTGCGTGGGGTTGACGACGAAGCCGACGATGCTGTTACTGCTTCGGCTGCAAACCGATAGTAGCCACTGAACGTCACTGCACACTCGATCGCACAACCCTCGTGCGATCGATTCGTAAATCGTTTCAGGTGCTATATTGGTAGGCGTATCTCCCGGCTACGCGTTCCGGTCCACTCGAGACGTAACGAGCACGCTCGAACAGCGAGCGCCGCTTCGATAGACAAATCGCCACCACGTCGTGAGACAGCACCCTCGTTGGTCGGTGAATATCGATCGACGAGGCGAGAATAGGTCGGCAGTCCAGCCGACGGTCGCGGTGCGTTACTGGATCGAATAGCCTGCTGCGAGGGTGAGCAGGACGACCATAAACGCCGCAACGGCCATCGTGTAGGTGACCGCCCGTGGCTCGTATTTGAGGTGCTGGAAGTACCCCGCGATCAGTCCGACCTTGATAGCTGCTAGCACTAGCGTGCCGCCTACTGCCATCGTGTAGGTGAAGAAGTCGAAGTGGAAGAAGACGAACTTCCCCGTAGCCAGCAGTAACAGTGCCACGTAAATCAATGCGTAGTTCCGAACACTCGCCATTGGTGGGGAATGTGAGAGACGAATACTTATAGCTTCCTCATACGATCGCTTGGGGCCATCCGGCACGAACGCGACCCCGTCCGTGGCCACACAGAAGCGACACGTAGATGGAACGCCGGGTCGAATTGTCGACAATGAGTAGACGTTCGGCTTTGGTTCGCCGAGCCGGTATCGGGGTCGTATTCGCACTCGTAACTCTTGTCACAGGCACCGGTGTCGTCGCTGCGAGTATGACCGCCTCTGGTCTCATGGAAGGTAGTGGCGATGTAACCATCCCAACGTGGCTGTACCTCGCAACTGGCGGTGGTACCGTCGGCGCATCAGCACTGTTGACTATGCTCGTCACTGACCGCGACATGATCGGAACCTATCACGATCGGACACTCGAGGCGACCATCGATCGCCTCCGTGCTGGCGGCGCTCTGTTGTTCGGCGCGATCGGTCTGCTTGGGCTTGCGATTATCCTCGTTGCTGGGTTCGTCGGCCCATCTATCGGGCTGGTCAGCGTGACTGTGCTGGCGACGTTCGTCGGCGGCCGAGCGCTGCTGACGATTTTTGCGTACACCGTCGGCAACCCGTGGCCGGTGCTCAATCCATGGCGACACATCGCTGCAGCACTCCCCAATGACTTCGAGACGTATCCGCCAGCCTTTGGTTCCTGGCCCGCTGTGGTTGCATTGTTGACGTTCGTCTGGCTCGAGGTCGTCGCTCCACTGACCACCTCGGCAACCGTGCTGGCGCTGATGCTCGTCATGTATTCACTGTTTACCGTCTCGAGTGCGGTTATTTTCTCGCCGGAGACGTGGTTTCGACGCGGCGATCCCCTCTCGCTGTGGTTTCGACTCTATAGCGCGGTCGCGCCGATCCAGCGGACTGCCGATGGACTCGAGTTGCGCTATCCCGGGTCGAAACTGGGCGAAGACGACGTGATCACTGATACCTCCCTCGTGGCCTTCGTGCTCGCGTTAGTCTGGGAGCTGACCTACAGTGGGTTCGTCGTCACGCCGGTTGGAGTCGGGACCGTCGAAGCGCTCGTCGGGCTCGGTGTGCCGCCAGTGCTCGTCTATCTGTTCTTGCTCGTTGGTGGGTTTGCCCTGTTCTGGAAGGTGTACTGGATCGCGATTGACCGAACCCGCGAGCGGGCCGAGACGTATCTCTCCCGTGAATACCTCGGGCTCCGGTTTGCTGCGCCACTGCTTGCGATTGCGGCCGGCTACCACTTTGCTCACTATATTACCTTTGCGATCTCGCTGTGGCCGGCGCTCGTCGACGCACTCGCGTCACCGCTTTCCCCACCGCCGAACCCAACCCAGTACGTGTTGCCAGGCTGGTTCGGATACATCGAGATTGCCGGTATCCTGCTCGGACACGTCCTCGCGGTCTGGGTCTCACACACCGTCTCGTTCGACCTCTTCCCCGGCAAGCTTCAGGCGATCAGGAGCCAATACCCGCTTATCGTCGTCATGATCTTTTTCACGATGGCGAGCCTCTATCTCGTCTCACAAGGGACGATGAGCCCACCGTACGTCCCGAACTAAGACGGAATCGACACGCTCGTTCTTTATGACAGCGATCGTCGTCGCGTGTTCGATCGGCGCGCTGAACCGGCAAACACTTCCTCGCACTCCTGTAAGTGCCGATCGAATGGCGACTGACCGAACGCTCGAGCGGGAGTACGAGGTGCCACCGGACGAAACGCCCGCCACAACCTGCCCGTACTGTGGACGGCCGTTTCGATCCGAGCGATACGCGACGTTCCACATCGGCGTCGATCACGCCGATGTCTGTTCGGAGGACGAACGTGAGGCATTCGAAGAGGAACGCGGCGACGAAGAGTACGACCTGTTCACGTTTCATTTCAAGGCAGCCGTCTCCGTGTTTCTGGTCTACTTCCTGTTTACGTTCATTTACGCGCTGGTCTGGTCCGGCTAGTCGGTAGCGACGGTTTTGTTGTCCGTGTCGTCTCTAAGACGAGGGAGACATCTGTCGAGGACGCAGTGGCTGTTCTGGTCTGTCGTTCTCTGTTCGATGGCACTTCGCTCGATCGGACACAGCACCGCTGTCGCCCAGTATGGTACTGTCGGACACCGGTCAGTGAAGGGCCCGAGGTGTCTCGACGCCTGTCGCCAACGGACTCGTCCGACGAGCCGGCTTATAACACTCGCGGCGACACCGCTAGCGACCGCGTCTCGCGTTCGATCGATGTGTGAACGTGCTGTCCGGCAGTATGAGTTATCAGATCGAGCTGATGCACTACGATTGCAGTGACGGTGTCGGCCCTAGTTATGAATCTGCAACGCCGGAGTCCAGTCAGGGACGGTCACGTCACAGTCACGGGAGCCATCAAGCGACGCTGTCGCTGTCCGGCGTGTGCAGCGCGGAAATATAGTGAAAGAAGGAGAATCAGCCTGTGTAGCGGTGGGCCGCTACATCAGGTAGAACAGTGGGAACAGGAAGACCCACACGATGTCGACGAAGTGCCAGTAGAGTCCGAAGTACTCGACTGGCATGTGATCCTCGAGATAGGCGTCGACGGTCACGACGCGGTAGATCATGAACCCGGCGATCAACAGCCCGAGGATGACGTGCAAGGCGTGCAGACCGGTCGTCACGAAGTAGATCGAGTACTCGAGACCACTGAACCAGTAGTGGCCGTCAGCGAACTTGCTGGTGTACTCGAAGGCCTTGACGCCCATGAACACGAAGCCAAGCAGGACTGTCGTGGTGAGCGCGCCGAGCAGTCCCTTCTTGTTTCCGCGTTCGGCCATCACGTGTGCGATGACGACCGCGAAACTCGAGGTCAACAGGACGTAGGTGTTGAACAGTCCTGCTTCGGTGATCGACGCGAGTTCCCAGTTGCTCCAGCCCATGTTGAGGCGCATGAAGACGAACGCACCGATCGCCGCACCGAAGACGACGACGTCTGATGCGAGGAAGAACCAGACGCCCAACTTCTCGTTGTTGATGCCCTCGAACGGCCAGCGCTCGGCAATCTCCATCTCAGGTGCCTTGAATTGCTCACGGCCGAACTGGAACAGCGTAATGCCGAGCAGGACGATTCCAAGTCCCGTCAGAGCCGGATAGACGACGCTCTTCGGCGGTGCCTCGGACAGGGTCACGAAGTCACCACTGTGGATGTTAGACTGGACGAAGTCGTAGACGTACGGCGTCATCCCGCTGAGGCCGAGGAAGAACGTAAACATACCGACGCCGATGCCAAACGGCCAGATGCTAGCGTGGTCTGCGTGTTCTTCCTCGTGGCTCGCTGCGGCCGTGGCGGTCGCTTCCTGTGTGATACCGCCGTCGGTTGCAGTCGGCGTGTCATCGACGAACTCGAGGCTGCCGCTGGCGTAGCTTGGCCGGTCCGGCCAGTTCTCGAGCGGTGGGGGCGAGGGAATCGCCCACTCGGCGGTCCGCGAGTGCGTCCATGGGTTGTCGGGTGCGTCGGGACCCGAAAGGTAACTCTTTGCGAGCGTCACGAACACGAGCAGGAAGCCAAGCCCGAGAACGAACGCGCCGGCGGTTGCGAGCTGGTGGTAGAGCTGTGCGCTTTCGTTGTAGTGGAAGATACGCCGGGGTGTCTCCCAGGCCAGAAACATCGGGAAGTACAGCAGGTTAAAGCCGAAGAAGTACACGGCGAAGCTGAGTTTCCCGAGTCGTTCGGAGTACATCTTCCCGGTGATCTTCGGCCACCAGTAGTAGAGGCCGCCGATCAGCGCGGTGACACCGGAGACCATCACGTAGTGGAAGTGTGCGACGACCCAGTAGGTGCCACGGAACTCGTAGTCAAGGACAACGGCGCCCAGGAAGACGCCGGTGATCCCGCCGAGGATAAACAACAGAAGCGCACCCAGCGAGAACAGGAACGGCGTCGTAAACCGGATGCGGCCCTTGATCATGGTGTAGATCATCGCGAACACCATCAGGTCGAAGGGTAGTGAGATCCCGATCGTCGTCGCCATGAACAGCGTCTTGATCGGGAGGTTGATCGTCGACAGGAACATGTGGTGCATCCAGACGAGGAACGACTGGACCGCAACGAGGACCATTGCGATCATGACCCACTTGCGGCCGACCAGGCGCCGTCCAGTGAACGTCTGGAACGTCTCGAACAGGACACCGAGTGCGGGGAAGAAGACGATGTACACCTCCGGGTGACCGAAGAACCAGAAGATGTGCGCCCACAGCAGGCTCGATCCCTGGTTGGTTGCGAAGTACTGCGTAAGGAACAGTCGGTCGATCGACTGCAGCAGCACTGCCGCAAGCAGCGCGGCGAACGCGAACAGCATCATCCAGGCCGTCAGTAGCCACGACCAGGAGAACATCGGCAGGTTCCACATCCCCATGCCCTCGGCACGGGAGCGGTGCATCGTCGTCAGGAAGTTCACCGTCCCGATCGTGATCGAGAAGGTAAACAGGACGACGCCGAGAATCGCGGCGTTACCACCTGCCGTTGCTTCCATCACCGACGTGTACATGGGCACGTTCAGCGGGGCGTACATCGTCCAACCGCCGGAGAACGACCCGCCTTGGAAGAACGAGATGATGAACAGGATCCCCGAGAACAGGTAGAACCAGTAACTCAGGGCGTTCAGTCGTGGGAACGCGAGGTCTTTCGCCCCGATCTGAAGCGGGACGAAGTAGTTCGCGAAGCCGGATGCGACCGGTGAGAGGAACCAGAAGACCATTATCAGCCCATGACCCGTCACCGACTGGTAGTACTGATCGTTCGTCAGCAGCGTCTCGCCACCGAGCATCAGGCCACCCGATTCCCAGAGGTGAGCCCGGAACAGCAGTGCGAGGACGCCACCGAAGATCAGGAAGAACAACGACGTCGCGATGTACAGGATCCCGACGTCCTTGTGGTTGGTCGTTACCAACCACCGCTTGACTGACCGCATCGGCGGAAGATCACTCATCAGGCGTCACCTCCGTCGTTCGTATCGCTTGCATTGGCATCACTTTCCGTTGCGTTCATTTCAAGCGTGTAGGTCTCGCTGACCGGACCAGTCATGTCGAACTGCTCTTCGACCGTTTCGAACTGGTCGTCGGTCGACGTGATCGTCACGTTGTAGACACCACCCTGATCGACATCGTCGATCGTGATCGTTCCGTTCTCGTCGAAGTCATCGGCGGTGTACGTTTGCTCGAAGTCCCCTTCCTGGCTCTCGAGCGTCATCTCGTAGCCGTCCGTCACGGGGGACTCGTTGCCATCAACCATCTCGAACTCCATCGTCAACTGGTCGTCCATCCACGAGTCGAACTCGTCGGACGGCATGACATTGAGCGTCCCAACCATCGAGGTGTGGGCCTCACCACAGAGTTCGAAACACTTGATGTTGTACTCGCCGGGTTCTTCAGCTTCGAACCAGGTCTCGTCGACTTCGCCCGGAATCGCGTCGGCTTTCACCCGTTGATCGGGTATGCCAAACGTGTGCCAGACGTCACCTGAGGTTACTTGGACCCAAACTCGTTGGTCAGCAGGGACGCGAAGCGTACTCGTCGATTCGATCCCGTTCTCGTACTCGAAGAACCATGCGAATCCCTCGCCGGTTACATCGACTTCCAGCGCTTCTTGCTGGCCACCGTCATCGGCACTGGGATCTTCGACGTACAGAAGCATCGTGTACGTCCAGATCACCAGCGAAATGACGATGACGGCGCTGATGCCGAACGAGAGGAACAGTTTTTTTCCGCCCTTTCCGCCTGTCGGTAACTCCCCGAGTGACGGCCGATCTTTGTCGTCGTCAGCCGTGCCGCTGTCACGATACTTGTACGCGTTGTACAAGGTGTACGCGACTACGACGATGCCGACGAGCGTCCCGAGTCCGAGAAATACCGTGAAGATACTCTCGAACACGTCGACGCGGGTCTGCTGCATCGGGGCAATGAGTGCGCTGTAAATTGTATTCATCTCTTTTGAAGGCCAGTTATATGTCGGACGATGGTTTCTGGGGGCACTTATCTATTTGGAAACCGCCCGGACAAATCCGCACCACGTACCGAACTGTCTCCGATAGTTCAACCGCGGTTCATTCGGTTCGTCTGTCACCCCTCATCACGCTGTCGTTGTCATCATTGACCTTTTTTCTATCGTTAGCTCGTTCAGATACTATATGGGTGCGAATAAATCATGCCATATTGATCCGGCCTTCTTCTGTTACCGCAGTCACGGAACATCACTGCACACCCATCGTGTGATCTGATGTCTGCTGATAGTCAGTGGCTACTATATCCGACACCGCCAACTCGAGACCCGTTCGCAGCGAGTGGACCCATGCATATGCATCCGGTAACGGTTTTCCCCGGGCACTCGGACGGGGAAGACATGCCATTCCAGCCGCCGGTCGAGTGTCCGATCTGCCGAGAGACGCTTGCACTCGACCGAACGCTTGAGGAGCATCTCGTCGGATCACATACGCCGATCGAAGTCGCCCGCCAGCTCGCAGCCGTCCACGAGAGTGGCGAACTGTGGCGGGTTCCGGAGTGAACAGCGGTGGCCGTTGATCGTTCCAAACGACAGCCAATGAGAACGGTCCGTGTCCACGTCCAAACGAGTTTAGTGGTCACTGAAAGTCAATGCACATCCGATCGCACGACGGCTGTGCGATCGGTGTGTGAATCTTTCAGTTGTCACTATAGTGTAGCGAGATCGGCTGCGCCGAAACAGTATAGACAGAGTGCAGTCGCTCACGGTCGAAAGAACGAACGAAAAACCGCAACGACGAGAAGCGGTTACTCGTTGCCGAACATCTGGCGCATCATCGGGTGCATCTCCATGAGTTGCTCTTCGGCGATCTCCTCGTAGAGCTTGTACGTGATGGAGACAGCAAGCAACAGCCCCGTCCCGGAGACGGATCCGATGGTGCCGAGCATGTTCGCCGCGACGGCAAGCAAGCCGACCAGTGCGCCACCGATGACGGTCACCTGCGGAATGTACCGCTCCATGACCTTCTCGATGACGCCGACGTTCTGTCGGAAGCCGGGAATCTGCATCCCGGAGTTTTGGATCTGTTTTGCCGTCGACTCAGGACCCATATCCGTGGTCTCGACCCAGAAGATGGCAAAGATCGCACCACCGACGACCATGAACGTGACGTCGATGCCGATCCGAATCATCACTTGCCACCACTCCTGGGAGACGTTCGCCGTCCACCACATCCAGTCCTGTGGCGAGTAGATCGGCGACACGTAGTAGAAGAACCCGCCGTCCGGCTGGCCTCCCGAATAGGAGCCGAGCCAGCCAGGCATCCCGGCCCACTGCCGGTTCAAGATCTGACCCATGAACTGGACGTTCGCCTGCACTGCGCGAACGAGGATCATTGGCAGGACGCTCGCGTAGATGAGCTTCACGGGGAAGCGACCGCGTGCGCCCTTGACGCGGGCATGACTCAGCGGGATCTCGACGCGGACCGACTCCGCGTAGACGACGATCCCAAAGATCAGTAGCGTCGTCAGCAGCGCGATGATGTGGCCGTCGCCGATCAACAGCGTCTGCAGCCCGGCACCCGAGACGAGCGAGCCGACTTCGACCTGACCGGTCAGAATGCGGTACCAGTCGAAGAAGAACCCGCCAGCCGCGGGCTGGACGAGTCCAGCGACCAGTCGCTGGCTCACGCCGGCGATGATGAACAGACCGATCCCGCTACCGACACCCCACTTGCTGACGACCTCGTCCATATAGAGGATGAGGATCCCGCCAACGAAGATCTGGGCGAAGATGAGCAACTGGACCTGTGTCTGGTCGAGGACGAGTCCACCGAGTTGCAGCGATGGCAGGGCTGGCAGGAAGCCGCCGGCGAACACCATCGGGAGCGCAGTCAACGCAACCATCACGACGACCAGCAGCTTCTGGAGGCCCTGGTAGAGGACCTGATCACGCGGATCGTCCGTATCGAGCCCGAGCAGGTTTGCACCGCCAAGCAACTGCAAGACGATGCTCGCGGTGACGATCGGTCCGATACCGACTTGCAGCACCGACCCCTGAGAGCCCGCGAGGATCGCACGGAACTGTCCGAAGAGGTCGCCGCCCTGGCCCGTCTGCACGCCGAGCAGCGTGATGTTCGTCAGGAAGAAATACAACATGAGGATGCCGGCCGTCCACATCAGCTTCCGCTTGAAGGGGACGTGCCCTTCCGGACGGCGTACTGCTGGCATCCTCGTCAGGACCGGTTCAGCGGCTTCCTTCCATCCCATAGTTATTCCTCGTCCTGTTCGGCGTCAGCGTCAGCGTCTTCGGCCGCCCGTTCCTCACCGCGCTCGGAGAGGACCGCCTCACCGCCGGCGGCCTCGAGTTTCTCCTCGGCTGCATCCGAGAAGGCATCGGCCGTGACCGTCAGCTGGTTGCGGACCTGACCCGAGCCGAGGACCTTGACGACGTCGGCCTCGTGGCCATCCTCGACGATGTCGCGAGCGTCGAGTTCGTAGCCGTCGCCGGTCTCTTCGGCGAGGTCATCTGCGACGTAGAGGATGGCGTCCTCGTCGAGCTTCTGGACGTCGATTTCGAGGACGTCCTCACGGATGTCCTGCGGACGCTTGAAGCCGTGTTTGCCCTTCGGTTCGTAGTTGTGGAACTCGTGTTTGCTCCGCCCGGCACGGCCGCGACCACCACGGTGGCCCGCACCACGTCGGTTCTTGTGGGTGCCGCCGCTGTGTGTCCGCGAGCCGCGCTGGCGTCGTTTTTTGCTCGTCATGGTTATCGCATCGATTCTAGGAGGTCGTTAATCTCCCCCGTTGTATGCTTTCCGAGTTGGCCGCCTTCGGCCGTCGGTTTCTTGATACCTTCGTGACCGCCACGTGGCGGGTGCAGTCGAAGCGTCGGCGACAGGCCTTCGTCACGGAGCGTCGTCTCCTCGGCGAGCAGTGCCTCCGCCAGTTCACCGAAGTCGTCGTAGTCGGTGTTGTCGGCGAGCCACTCCTCGTCGACGTCTGCCTGCTTGCCCTCGAGGGGCTCGGCACGCTTTGCAAGCAGCGTCTCGAGCACGTCGGCATCGGGTTCGCCGTAGGCAACGTAGTCGTTGACCTTGGCGACCATCCCGTTGTACGCGTCGGTCTCGGGGACGAGCGCACAGTGGTTGACGCTGTGGATGTTGAGCATCGACAGCGTGTCTTCGACGTCTTCCTGTCGGTTTACTTCGCCGCGAACCTGGACGACCGCCTTCATTGGTCGGCCACCTCGCGTTCCTCACCGCGGTTTCGGCGTGGCTGGCGCGACTGCGAGGCGTTCTCGAGTGCGTTGAACGTCGCCTTTGCCAGGTTGACCGTCGTCCGGGTGTTGCCGTGGCTCTTGGTCCAGGCGTTTTCGATGCCGGCCAGTTCGAGGACGTGACGGACGGTGTCACTGGCGGCCAGACCGAGCCCTTCGGGGGCCGGAATGACCTCGACCTCGACGGAGCCGGCCTTGCCGGTCGTCCGTCGGGTCAGCGAGTGGGGCCGATCCGAGCGGTCCTCCCAGGAGCCCGAGCCGCGGGGCACCTTGATCATGTTCAGTTTCGCGATACCGATCGCCTTCTGGATGGCAGACCCGACCTGATCGTCTCGCCCCTCGGCGTAGCCGACGAAGCCGTCGCGGTTGCCGACGGCGACGACGCAACGGAACTTCACGCGTCGTCCGGAGTCGGTCATCCGCTGGACCATGTTGATGTCCAGCACTTCGTCTTCCAGTCCGGGGAGGAGCTGGTCGACGAGTTCGGGTTCCTTCAGCGGGAGGCCCGAGTTGAGGGCGGTCTCCATGTCCTCGATCTCGCCCTCCTGAACCATCCGGCCGAGACGGGTGACGGGCTGCCAACCGCCGTCGTTGTAGTCGTTTGCGCTCATTCGAGAATCGCCTCTCGTACCTCGTCGAAGTGTTCTGGAAGCTCGGTTGCGTCGAAGTCACCGCTGTACAGCGGCTCGTCGAGCTGTTCGGCGTACTCGGCGATGTGCTCGCCGCGAGTGCGCGACCAGTCGGCCAGCACGCTGTCGTTGTGCGGGATCTCGAGGCCGGCGTCGATCGCGCCCTCCTGTACCGCGAACACCTTGTTGCCGGGCGTGGCCGTGTTGAGGCCGATGTCGAGGACTGCTTCCTCGAGACCGGCTTCGACGGCCCGTGTGCCGGCCAGCAGGCCGGTCAGGTACGCCGCGGAAATGTTGCTCGTGGGTGCTTCCCAGCCGTACTCCGCCAGATCGCTCGAGTGTGCGCTTGCGAGCGTCTCGTCTCCCTGAGGTCCGGGAGTGATCAGCTGCGCCGTAGTGTGCTTGTTGCTCTTGCGAGCGACGAGGCGGGGCTTACCCGATTTCAGCAGGCGCAACCTCTGGTGGTAGTCCGTCCGGACCTCACGGCGACGCCGCATCGGCACTTTGTATCGTGGTCCTGTCGCCATTATTGGTCACCGTAGTTGTCGTCAATGTAGTTCAACAGGTACCGGACGCTACGGAACTCCCCACCGCCAGCCTTCTTGTAGAGCTCGCGGTACTGCGTGGGCGTCAGCTCGCCCTTGTCGCGGAGTTCGCGTAGTTTCCGTCGCTGTGCACGGATCTTGTTCTGCCAGTCCTCTTTCTCGTTCTGGCGGGCGCCCTTCTTGCCGCGGCGCTTGCCGTGGCCCTTCTGGTGGCCGTAGGAACGCTTTGCGTTGCGCTCGCGGGCGCGACCGCGGGAGTTGCCCGAGGGTTCGTCGGCCTGAATGCGACCGTCGTCGACGAGTTCGCGGATCTCGTCGCGGGTGATCGCTTCGGCGATGTCGCCCTGGGCTTCGGGGTCGAGCCAGACGCGGTTCTCTCCGACGTCTAAGACGTCGGCTGCCAGTCGTTTCTGTGCGGAGAGATCAGTCATCTGCTTCCACCTCGACTTCCTCGTAGGTCGGGTTCAGGACGCGGACGCCCTGCTCCTCGGCTTCCTCTTCGATTCGTTCGCGCTTGCGTGCGCCAACAGCCGACGCGATCCGAACTGCCTCGCGATCGCCGTCGACACCCTCGAGATCGTCGAGATTCTCGACGTAGACTTCCTCGAAGCCGCTGGGGTGTTTGCCCCGGACGGCTTTCGGCGTGCGGAAGCCGGCCTGGACCGTCGGGCCCTTGCCCTTGACACCGCGGCGCTGCTTCGAGAGCGTGCCGCGGGGTCGACGCCAGGATTCCGGCGTCCGCTTTTTCTTGTGGTAGTCCTGTCGGTTGAACTGCGGTTTCCCCTCGCTTTTCCGTCGGTTGAGGAGTCGCTCCTCCTCTTCGGAGAGGTCGGGCGTCTTCTCGGTCAGCCCGCGGGGCTGCAGTTCCGTCTCGACGGCTTCTTCTGGCTCGGCTTCCTCTTCGACGCCTTCGTCTTCGATCTCAGCCTCGGTCTCTTCGGTGACCTCGAGGTCACCGACGTCGGCTTTGATCCGGGCGGCGAGTGCGTTGCCGATACCGTCGGCCTCTGCCAGGTCGTCCTGGTCGGCCTCCTTGACGTCCTCGATGGACTCGAAGCCGGCTTCGCGCAGGGCCTCTGCCTTGCTCGAGCCGACGCCGCTGATGTCCTCGAGTTCCTGTGGTTCAGATTGGTCGTCTGCCATCTATCAGACACCTCCTTTGGCGGGTTTGTTGGTGATGTAGACCCCGTCCTGGAAGACGCGGGTGTCCTTGCCGCTGACCTTCGTCAGCTGCTCGATGTCGGCCGCCGTCTGTCCGACGTCTTCCTTGTCGGGGCCGGACAGGACGAGTTGCTCGTCGTCGACGGTAACGTCGGTCTCACCGTGGATAGTCGTGCGTCGCGGTGCCTTTTCGCCGAGGAAGTTCTCGATGACGACGTCCTCACCTTCCACGCGGACCTGCATCGGGAAGTGAGAGTAGAAGACTTCCATCTCGTACTCCCAGCCCTCGGTCACGCCGTGGAAGGCGTTGCTGATGTGGCTCTCGAAAGTGCCGACGGTCGAGTTCGTCTTCGCGTCCTCGGCGTCGCTTTCGATGACCACCTGGTCGTCGTCGGCTTCAACGGTCACGTCGGGGTACCAGAGACGGCGGGTGACGCTGCCTTCCGGACCTTCGACGGTCACGTCGAATCGATCGACCTCGACGGTTACGTTTTCGGGGATTTCCAGTTCGACTCGCATGGTTAGTAGACGTATGCGATCACCTGGCCCCCAATACCCTGCTCGCGTGCCTCGTAGTGGCTCATGATGCCACTGCTCGTCGTGACGACGAGCGCACCGAAGTCTCGAGCGGGGAGATAGCGCTTCTCCCACTTCTCGAAGTCTTCAGCGCCAACGGCATAGCGGGGCTTGATGGGGCCGCACTCGTTGATCGCTCCTTTTAGTTCGACCTCGAACTGACCGGCTTTGCCGTCATCGACGTACTCGAAGCCGTCGATGTACCCGCGGTCGTAGAAGACCTCGAGCACGCTGCCGATCTCGTTCGAGGCGGGCGTTACCTCGTGGGTGAGATGACCCACACTCTCGGCGTTGTCGAGTCCCGAGAGCGCGTTGCTGAGTGGATCGTTTCCAGTCATGTTATCGATACTTCTTGAATCCCATGTCGCGGGCGATCTCGCGGAAGCACTGTCGGCACAGGTTGATGTCGTACTTGCCGACCAGTCCCTGCTCGCGGCCACAGCGCTGACAGGACTCGATCTGTCCCGTCCGTTTTGCGGCGTGCTCGCCCGTACGGTCGTTTTCGGTTTCGCTTTCACTCATCGTCTGGGCCCTCCACGCTGACGTCGAAGTTCGCCTCGAGGAACGTGATGGCGTCCTCGTGGGTCAGTCGGTGGCTCGAGGGGATCGAACGGGAGGCCTTATCGCGCTTGGCGATGCGGTAGCCCGGACGCACCAGGTTGACGGTGACGTCCAGCCCGTAGATCCCGACGTTCGGGTCGTACTCCTGGCTCGGGAAGTCGGTGTGTTCCTCGACACCGAAACTGAAGTTGCCGGTGTCGTCGAACTGCGTCGCGGAGATGTCCGCAAGCGGCAGCGATTTCTCGAGGAAGTCGTAGGCGTCGTCGCCACGAAGGGTGACCTTCGTGCCGATCGGGTCGCCCTGACGGATACCGAAGTCAGGTTCGGTCTTTTTCGCCTGTGTCCGGACGCTCTCCTGACCCGTAACCGCCTCGATGATGTCCTCGGCCTTGCCGAGTTCGCGACCACCCTGGCCGACGCCCATGTGGACGACGACCTTCTCGACGCGTGGTTCGCGCATCTCGTGGAACTCGCCTGCGTCAGCTTCGCTCATTCGTCATCACCCGTGAAGTTCTCGTCGATGACGACGACGTACTCTTCGACCGTTTCGAAGCCGCCGTCGTCCGTCGAGACACCGACGGTGTTCGAGCCGCTGCCAGGCGTGATGTCGATCGCGTCGACTTCGCCGATCTTGCCGCCGTGGTTGCCACGAACGGCCGTCACGAGCGCGCCCTCCTCGTAGGGGAAGTGGGCGACGATCGACTTGTCGTCGTTGTCGATGACGATCGAGTCACGCGCGTTGTACTCGTCGTCCTCGACAAGGACGTTCGTCCCGTCGTGCAGCGTCAGCTGGGTCTGTCCGCCGGGAACCTGCTGTTTGCCCTCGATCTTGCCGAGGCGGCTTTGGGCTGCATCCTCGTCGATCGCGGTCAGTGCAAGTCGACCGCCCTCGTCGGGGAAGACGCGGTAGTACTCCTCGCGCCCGGGGAAGGCGATGATGTCGAACATGCCGATCGGGCGTTGTTCGTCATTGATCGCATCCCCGTTGACGAGGATCGCATCCTCCGAGAGAGCGTACCGCGCTTCCTTGCGCGAGTCCACGTAGCCGAGCACGTCCCGCAGGAGGACGACGAGCGGCACGCCGTCTTGACCGTGCGGGCCGGCACCGGCTTTCACCGTGAAGGTCTCGGTCTTTCGCTCGACCGGCCAGGATTTCGGTACCGATAGTCGCTTCTGGTGTTTCGTCATTCGTTATCACCTTCGAGTCGCGCCTCGCGACGCTCGTCCTCTAAGTCGAGGTCCGTGATACGGACGTTCGACGGGTCGAGCGGTCGAGGCACTTCCTCGCCGTCGGCCGTCTCGATGGTGACGTCCTCGACGTGGATCGTGCCGTCCTCGAGGATCGCGCGGATGACCTCGCCTTCCTCGCCGGCGTGGTCGCCACGCATGACCTCGACGGTGTCGCCCGTGTTGACGCGGGTGCGTCGAGTGTCGTACTCCTCGCGAAGCTCGTCGGACAGCGTTGCGTGCAGCTGCTTCTGTCGCTTGTGCAGCGGCGCGTTTCGCGTCTGCGTTCGCTGTTTGTGTGGTTGTTCAGTCATATCTATACGATCATCGTCGCCGTGCTGGCGATTGCGCCGAAGCGTTCTGCGACTTCGCGGGCGATCGGTCCTTTGATCTCCGTCCCGCGAGGCTCTTCGTTCTCGTCGATGATGACCGCCGCGTTGTCCTCGAACTTGAGGCGGGTGCCATCGGGCCGGCGGATCGACTTCCGCTGGCGGACGATGACGGCCTCGAGGACCTGGCGGCGCATCTCGGGGGTCCCCTTCGTGACCGAGACGGTCACTTTGTCACCGATTCCCGCCTTCGGCTGGCGGCTCTTGGTGCCGTGGTAGCCCGAGACGCTGATGACCTTCAGTTCACGCGCGCCGGTGTTGTCGGCACACGTGACCAGCGAGCCCTTCTTCAGGCCCTGCGTGACGTCGGCTTTCATTGCCTCCATCACTGATCACCCTCGTCTTCGGCCGCGGCGAGATCCTCCGCCGAGAGCTCCGGCTCAGGCTCGGCCTGCCCGGTCAGCTCGGCGACGTCTGCCGCAGTCGCTTCTTCGGTTACTTCGACGACCACGTGCGATTTCGTCTTCGACAGTGGTCGGGTCTCTGCGATCTTGACCGTGTCACCGACCGAGAGCGGCTCGAGCACGCCCGGCACGTGAGCCGGGATGCGCGAGCGACGTTTCATCTGGCGGTCGTATTTCGGAACCGCCACGTCGTACTCTCGCTCGACGACTACGGTCTTGTCCATGTCCGTCGAGACGACGGTGCCTTCGAGGACCTGTCCTCGAACGGCAAGGTCGCCGTAGAACGGACACTTCTCGTAGTCGTATTCCTCCGGGTTTTCTGGTTCCGGAGGGGTTTCAACGTCTAGTCCTATTGCCATGGTGAATCACCATTCGTTTCCGTGCGTCGGGCGGGTCGTGAGAGCAGCCGCGATCCATCGACCGTAACGTAGGCTACATCCTCGCCAGCGCCGTCCACCGGTGTGGATTGCTCCACCCCAGCGGGTTGAGTGTCGGCCAGTTTGGACGCAGTCCCCGACTCCTTCGCGAAGTCGGCGGCGTCATCTGTGATCGCGAACTCGAACGTCGAGCCCGACTTTGGCACCATCACCACCCGCGACTCGCCGTCCGTTCGAACCTCTATCGAGAGAGTATTGGTCGTCTCGATGACGACGCGTCCCTCCAGACCGACCCGCGAGGCGTCGTCGCTCTCGACGACGCGGACGGGCAGCCCGTTGAGTTCGTGTCGCGGCAGGGTCTCGGGTGTCAGTGCCATTGCTATCGTGTTACTCCTCGTCCTCGAGGTCGCCTTCCTCGCGCTGGATCGTCTTGATCCGCGCGATGGTGGTACTCAACTCGCCGATGCGGCCCGGGTTCTCCGGGGCGCCACCGGCTGCGAGGACGGACTTCTGGTTCAGCAGTTCCGTCTCGAGTTCCTCGAGTTCCTCCTGCCGTTCGGCAGGCGTCATGTCACGGATCTCTTCGACGTGAAGGATCGCCATCAGGCGTCACCTCCCTCGTCGTCGTCTTCCGCTTCCATCTCCTCGACGAGCTCTTCGGCTTCCGCTTCGACGTCTTCCTCGAGCTCGTCGAGCTCTTCTTCGACGTCCTCGTCGCCGCCGGGGACTTCAACCTCTTCGAACTCCTCGTCGGCGTCGGCCTCGACTTCCTCTTCGATGACTTCCTCGACGACGTCCTCGTCGACGTCGGCTTCGGCCTCGTCAGCTTCTGCAGCCGGGGCCTCGGCAGCACCTTCGGCGGCCTCGGCTTCCTCGGGTTCGCCCTCGAGGAGTTCCTCGACGCCTTCGGCCTCGTTGGCCTCGACGGCATCGGGGACGAGCTCTTCGGGATCCATGTCCTCGTTGACTTCGAAGTCGTCGGGGAGTTCGGCTCCCGGCGGGATGATCTTGACGTCGACACCGATGGTGCCGAGTTTCATCACCGCGACGCCCTGGCCGTGGTCGACGACTGTCTCGGCGGGCTCGCCGTTGTGCTTGATGTAACCGCGGTTGAACTTCTCGACGCGCGATCGAGCACCGGTGACCTTCCCGGAGAGGACGATCTCCGCGCCGAGCGCGCCGGCTTCCATGATCCGGTCGATCGTCGTGTGACCGGCCTTCCGGAAGTACCAGCCACGCTCGAGTGCGTTGGCCAGTCGGTCGGCGACGATCCGTGCGTTAAGGTCGGGTTCCTCGACTTCCTGAACGTCGATCTGGGGGTCCTCGAGGTTGAACTTCTCTTCGAGGGCCGTCGTGACCTTCCGGATGTTCTCGCCGCCTTTGCCGATGACCATCCCGGGCTTTTCGGCCTTGAGGACGATCTGGGTTCCCATCGGCGTCTTGGCGACGTCCATACCACCGTAGCCTGCGCGGCCGAGTTCTTCCTGGAAGAACTCGTCGATCTGGGACCGCTGGAGGCCGTTCTCGATGAATTGGTGTTCGTCAGCCATTAGCTATCACCTTCTTCGTCCTCGTCGACTTCTTCGACGACGATCTCGACGTCGACCTGCGGCGTGTTCCAGGAGGACGCCCGCCCCATTGCGCGGGGCTTGCGGCCCACGGACTCGCCGACCTTATGGGCGGCGACGTGGGCGATCTCCATGGACGCACCGTCGAAGCCCTGACTGTCCGCGTTGGCTTCGACGTTCTCGAGCAGGTCGAGGAACTCGCCCGAGACCTTCTCGGGATACTTGCCGGCGTCCCAGCCGTCGACGTCGGAGCGGTGCCCCGCGCCGGCGTTGTGGGACTTGAACGGAACCGACTGTACTTCGTCGATGACGTCCTGGAGGTACGCCTGCGCGTCCGCGACGGTGCGGCCTTTGATCTCGCGGGCGACCTCCTTGCTGTGCTTGTGGCTCATCTGCCGCTCCCGAAGCATGGCTTTCGCCGTGGTGTCGGGATCGGCGTCGACTGAGTAGTTGATTCCCATGCGTGGATCACTTCAGTGGGACGAACTTCGACGATCGGGTCGCGCCGATACCGGCCTGGCCGTGCTCGACGGAGGTCCGGGTGAGCCGGAACTCGCCGAGGTAGTGGCCGATCATTTCGGGTTCGACGCGGACGCGCTCGAAGGCCTGTCCGTTGTAGACCTCGAAGGTCATGCCGACGAACTCGGGCAGGATCGGCATGTCCCGCAGGTGCGTCCGGATCGGATCGTTCGCCGTCTCTTCTTCGCCCTTCTCGCGGGCCTCCTCGAGCAGCTTCTCCTTCTCGACGGAAAGGCCACGCTGAATACTTCGCCGCTGTCGTGCGGGGAGCAGTTCCACGACCTCGTCGAGCTCCATCTCCTGCAGCTCCTCGAGCGTGTGGCCGCGGTAGGTGAACTCACCTTCACGGCCGGTTCGGTACTCCTGACTCATTTGTTGCCACCTCGACCGGTGCGTCGGGACGAGATGTCACCGACCTTCCGTCCCGGCGGGGCGTCCCGCGAGACGGACTTGGGTTTGCCGGGGTGCTGGCGGCCGCCGCCACCGAACGGGTGGTCGACGGCGTTCATCGCAACACCACGGACGCGAGGCCACTTGGTGCCCCGGGCCTTCATCTTGTGGTACTTGTTCCCTGCCTTGACCATCGGCTTCTCGGTGCGACCGCCACCGGCGACGACGCCGATGGTGGCACGACACTGCGGATCGAGGCGCTTGACCTCGCCGCTTGGCAGTTGGATGACCGCAGCGTTGCGGTCGTGGGTGATCAGGTCCGCGTTGGTCCCCGAGGCGCGGGCGAATCGACCGCCGTCGCCGGGGTTCGCTTCGACGTTACAGACCGGCACTCCTTCGGGGATCTCCGCGAGCGGGAGCGTGTTGCCGGGCTTGATCTCTGCGGAAACACCGACCTGCAGTTCCTCGCCGACAGTGATACCCTCAGGTGCGAGGATGAGACGCTGATCGCCGTCTTCGAACTCGACGGCGGCGATCGGTGCGGATCGGGCCGGATCGTGTTCGATGTCCACGACCGTCCCGCGCACGATGTCGTCGTCTTCCTCTTTCTTGTGGTCGAGCTTCGCCTTGTACCGGTGCGACGGGGCACGGAACGTGGAGGTCCCGCGACCGCGTCGTTGTCCTTGAATGCGTCGTCCCATGCTCAGAACACCCCGATTCGCGAAGCGACTTCCTGTGCGTCGTCGTCCTCGGAGAGGCGGACGACCGCTTTCTTCTTGCCGTTCATCGTAATCTGCGTGTTGATGTTCTCAACCGAGATCTCGAAGCGCTCCTCGACCTCGTCCCGAATTTCGGGCTTGGTCGCGTCCGGGTTGACGACGAACTGGAGCTTGTTCTCGAAGTCCATGTCGTCCATCGCCTTCTCGGTCACGAGCGGGTGTTCGATGATCGAACTCATCGGTCAGCCACCTCCTCGAGTGCGCTCTCGGTCCAGACGGTCAGCCGTCCGGGCTGTGCGCCGGGCGCGAGATCCTCCGCGTTGACCTCGGCGGCCGTCGTCACGTCGGCACCCGCAAGGTTGCGGGCGGCACGCGACGGACCGGTCTCGCTCGAGGTGACAAAGAGGATCGACGTCGGCGTTTTGTACTTGCGGCCACGGGCTTTCCCCTGACCGGAGCGGACGCTGCGGCCTTCGTCGGCGCGTTCGATGTCCGCTGCGAGGCCGGCGGCCTCGAGGAATTCGACGACCTCCTTCGTCTTGTGGAGGTCCTCGAACTCGTCGTCGACGACGACCGGGAGCTCGGCGTCCTCGTCGAACTCGTGTCCGCGCTCGGCGACGAGTTCGGCGTCGGTCGTCGCAGCGATGGCGCTGCGGACGGCCAGTTTCTTTGCTTTCGTGTTGATCGATTCGGACTGGTCCTTTTCGGCTTTCGGCGGGTGAGCCTTGCGTCCTTTGACGGTCTGAGGAACGCGTCGACCGCGACCCTCCTGTCGTGGGACGTGGGCCATGCCTCGGCCGCTACCGAACGATTCGGCCGGCGTTCGCAGGCCGGCGAACTCGTCGGCACCGTAGTCCTGTTTTCGGTTGGCCTGTGCGGCACGCACGGCGCGGCCGATCAAGTCCGGGCGGTAGGTGGTCTCGAAGACCGCCGGGAGCTCGACCGTACCCGCGTCCGAGCCGTCCAGGTTTCGTACTGTTGCGTCCATGTGTTATCCCTGGTTGGATGCGGTGGAGACGTAGCGCACCTCGGGATCGAGGCGCGGCTGGTCTCCGGGTCGGATCGCCGGGCGGAAGCGTACGAGACGCTGCTGTGGCCCGGGGAGCGAGCCCTTGATCAACGCGTGCGGGCCGTCGACTTCGCCGTAGTTGACGAAGCCGCCGTCGACCGTCGCGTCGGCGCCGTCGCCGATGTCGACGAGGCGCTTGTTCAGTTCCGTCCGCTGGTGGTAGCCGGTCTGACCCTGCTGGGGGACCGTCGAGCGGACGCGGGATGGGTTCCAGGGGCCGAGGTTGCCGATGCGGCGACGCCAGCCCTGCCGGGCGTGTTTGCCCTTGCGTTTCTGGACGCCCCATCGCTTGACGGGACCCTGGGTCCCTTTCCCTTTCGTGACGCCGCTTGCGTCGAGGTACTCGCCGGCGCGGAACACGTCGTTCATGACGTGTTCGCCGCCGTCCTCGAGCAGTTCGAGGGCGAACTCGACGCGTTCGTCGACGGAGCCGCCGCCGACGCGCGTTTCCATCACGTCCGGTTTCTTCTTGGGTACCGAGGGAACCTCCGACGGTACCGTGTGGGTGATGACGCGCACGTCGTCGACGCGGCCCTCCTCGTGGAGGCCACGGAGCTCGTCCGTGGCAGCGTCGGCGTCGTAGTCGTCACCGGGAAGGTCCAGAACGCGATCGAGTTCGGGAACGAACTCGTCGGTCCAGACCTCAGTCAGCGGCTTCATACCATACGGCGTGTCTTCGTACGCTCGCAGGGACACGGCGCGCATCGGCGGCGTCTCCACGATCGTCACAGGGACGGTCTGTTCCATCCCTTCGGTCGGCGAATTCGATTTATCGTCGACCATGACGACGTGGGTCATGCCGGCCTTGTAGCCCGCGAACCCCTGTAGCGTCGGCTGTCCGTCGTCGTCCGGCCACGAGTTGAAACGTGGGACCTCGCTGGTCGCACGCTTTCGTGGGCCGAACCCGAGTGAGCCTTTGCGTGGTCTATTTGCTTGTGGCATGCAATCACTCTCTGAGTGAGAGGGGAGCGAGAGTGGCGAACAGAGCTTCCTCCGTTCGCACCACCTCGCTTCCCTGGTTCGGAACCGTGTTTAGCCAGAGGTCGAACCCCGGATCGGCAGTGGGTTCGACTCCGTCATCCCCGTCAGCAGCTGTCTCCTTGACAGCCCCCACGGCAGATGCCTCGATTCCGAGGATATCCGGCAGCCCTCGTTCGGGCGCGCCGAACGCGACGGTTATTCCGTCTCGCTCAACGCGGCCGGCCAGCGTCTCGAGCCGTCCCACGGTGAGTTCTTCACCGAATCGGGAGGCTGCGATACAGACGCCGGCGTCCTCACGGCCGAGTGCTGTCGAAAGGTCCGTCCGCTCGACTGTGAGCCCCGGAAGGGGTTCGTCGACGAGCTTCGCCCGGACCGGTCGTCGCGAAGAGATCCTGACGGTCACGCGCTCTCCCTCGTCGACCTCCATGTCAGGAGGTGTGTTGAGGGAGATCGGGTGTTGCAGTCCGCAATTGACCCGGACGCGCCCTTCAGGTCCGACCTCGGTCACGATCCCTTGTCTTGACGACCCCGAACCGTTCGATTCGGAGCCGGTCTGTGACACCGCGCGGAGCGGCGGCAAGACACCAGCGTACTCCAGTTCGTCCCGCATCCCCCAGACCTCGTTGCGGAGGTAGGGGGGCGTTGCGGCGTACCGTAAGACGGTTGTGACGAACCCGCCGTCGAACTGCCCCGTTTCGCCGTCCCGATCGGGATAGACGATGAGGCGATCGGCCCGGAAGATCGTCGCCGCGCGGGCGACGTATCCGAGTTTGCGAGTTGCCTCGCGTTTGTCCTCGGCTTCCCGGCTGAGCGACGACGGCACGAGTACGCTGATGGTCATGCCGAGACGCTTCGGCGCCGCGTCACTAGACTGTAGCGATGTATTGCGGAGAGGGTCTTAAAAGAATAGCGGATTCGATCCCGGCTGCCAACCGCTCACACCCTCGAATTCGTGCCGAACGGGCACACACTCACGTTCGGCAACTGGTCGCAGACACCAACCGTAAATGCGGAAGATATTGCTGCCACTGGTGACGGTGGCGCTACTGGTGGGGTCGCAAAATCGGCATGCTTGGGCATGCCGAAGACGGGCCGATTCGCAACTCTTATACATCCTTCCGGCAGTAGGTATGAATGTAACAGGGCGCTGGTAGTGTAGTGGTATCACGTGACCTTGCCATGGTCACAACCTGGGTTCAAATCCCAGCCAGCGCACTTTTCGCTGAATTCAATCACACGAGCGACCGCGATCGATCTGTTGACGGCACATTCGTACACTGACGCTATGACAGTGAGCTCGAGCCACCGCCAACCGACTCCCATGAGTGCATGAAACTGATTTGTTGGTGAACGTCTACTTTCGATGTTCGTCAGTTATAAATAGGGATGGCACAATTGTCTACTTGCACTCGAGATAACCTGGCTGACCGAGGCCAGTCGAGGGCGCTGGTAGTGTAGTGGTATCACGTGACCTTGCCATGGTCACAACCTGGGTTCAAATCCCAGCCAGCGCATTTCTGTCGCGAACAACTCCGTGAGCGACGAAATCGTTCTGGATCTGAAATAGATTGCGGGTCTGCGAGCGAAGTCGTTCGAAACGGCTCCGCCGTTTCGTAATGACGAGAGAGAGAAGCTCTCTCGAATCACGAGCAGGTTTTCAGGCGTAATTCAAATCCCAGCCAGCGTATCGTTCTGTATCCTACCCACTCGAGACTGCACAAACACGTTCCAACACGCAAGACGAGGACGCGATCGAGACTGGTTCGGAACCGCGTTGATTAGTCGTGCTCCGCAGCGAGGTCCTCGAGCGCCAGCTCGAGGTTCCACGTGTTTGCCTTCCAGAAGGCGTCGAAGACGACGCCGAGAACGGGGATAGAGCCGATAACGGCGTCGACGCCGACGTTTGCAAGCATGCGAAGCAGCGTCGAGTTGGAGACACCCATGCGCGCGGCTTCGACGATGAGATACAGCGAGACGATCGCGGCTGCGGTGTCACCAGCCCCCGGGAGGATCCCGACGATCGGGTCGAGCCCGACTCGAGCGTCCGTTCCCGGGACCCGAATCCCCTCATCGAGTGCGTGTGCGACGAACCGCATACGCTCGATCGCGCCGTCGTCGACCGTGGCGGGGAGGTCGTCCTCGAGTGCCTCGAGGTCTTCGCTGAGGGCGGCTGCTGTGTTGGATGCCATACCGTCGGTTGGCTCTCCCCGTCGATAAAGTCGGGGGTGGCCGTGGCAAGCGAGCGAGAGCCGTCATAGTCGGACCGGCGTCCGTCGACTCTACGTTGGCTTTCGGGTGGGCCCGGAACGGAAATCGTCACAGTTCAAAGAACGTATTCGTATCCGAGTGTATTTCACATTTGAGTGCCGTTACTGGCTGCGAGTGACTTTTATACTATGAGGAGGTACTGAACAGTGCACGATTGAACGATCAGATCTAGCAATGCAGACTGACTTCTCACCTGCAGACGGCACGACGGACCTCCAGTACGACCAGCCCAACGACCGCTACGTCTTCCACCACGACACGGACGGGACGGCGACGATCACCACGACGATCGTCCACGCGCTGGCGTCGATCGCGGACACCGACGTCTCGCAGGGGGAGTTCTCCCTGTACGACAGCGTCGATCCGGACGCGCTCGAGCGCATCTTCGCCTCGAAATCGGATGGCTCCGACCGGACGGGTGGCCACGTCGCGTTCACCGCGCTCGAACACGAGGTATACGTCTACGCGAACGGCGACGTGATCATCTATCCACCGGCGGAGACGCCCCGAACGCCGACCAGGAACTGATCGTTTTTGCGCGCCACACACTGTGGCCGCCGGCCCCTTCGGATCGATGACTCGGAAGGCACGGCTTTAGGTCATTACCGACCGTCAGCAACGCGTATGACGGTAGTTGCGCTCCTGAGCGTTGCACCGGTGATCGAAGACAGTATGGCCGGCGAGGTCGCGAAGGCGGTCGACGCACTCGAGGACTACGACGTGAGCTACGAGACGAACCCGATGGGGACGGTGATCGAAGCCGAGACGACGGACGAACTCTTCGCGGCCGCACAGGCGGCCCACGACGCGGTCGACGCCGACCGCGTGAGTACCGTCCTGAAGATCGATGACAAGCGGACGCGGGATATCGACGCATCGGAGAAGGTCGATGTCGTCGAAGACCAGCTCGGTCGACCAGCCCGAAACCGCCGGGAGTGAGCCGTGATACACAGCGCTGTTAGCCGCCGACCGGATACGAACTGACAAACGGTTTTACCACGGAGACTGAAGCCCGTCGCATGGAAAGTCTCAATCGGATGGCGATCGAGCTGGTCGACGAGGCCCTCGACTACGCCGAGGAGTTGAACATCGGCGGCTACGACCTCGCAAACGACGCGACGGTACTCGACTTCGGCCTCGAGTTCGACGGCGGGATCGAAGCCGGACTGTTATTGACCGAAATTCAGACGGCAGGGATGGCGACGCCGAGTTACGAACTGGGCGAACTTGGCGATGCCTCGATCCCTTACGTGGAACTGTCGACCGACCAGCCCGCGCTCTCGCTGCTGTGTTCCCAGAAGGCCGGCTGGGAGCTGACCACCGAGGATTTCGAGGGGCTGGGTAGTGGTCCCGCGCGGGCGCTCGTGGCCGAAGAAGAGGAGTTCCGCCGCGTCGGCTACACCGATGCCTTCGATCTGACGGCGCTGGCCGTCGAGACCGAGGAGGAGCCGACCGAAGCCGCGGCCGAGCAGGTCGCCGACCTCGCCGAGGTCGAAACGAGCAGCGTCTTCTTGCTCGCGTACCGAACCGCGAGCCTCGTCGGCAGCATCACGAATGCCGCCCGGACCGCAGAACTCGCTACCTTCCGGCTCGCTGAACTGGGATACGATCCGCTCGATATCGTCTCGGCGACCGGTCGCGCCCCGGTCGCACCCGTCGCAGGCGACGAGCGAACGGCAATCGCACGGACGAACGATGCCATCGCCTACGGTGGGCGCGCCCATCTCACCGTTCGGGAGGACGCCGATTTCTTCGACTCGGTGCCGTCGACCGCTGCCGAAGATCACGGTCGCCCGTTCGGCGAGGTCTTCGACGACCTCGACTGGGAGTTCGGGGAAGTGCCGTCTGATCTCTTCGCGCCCGCGACGGTGACGATCGACGTGATCGGCGGCCCGACGTACGTCTACGGCGAGACGGACGAGGAGCTACTCGTCGATTCCTTCGATCTCTAAGGCGCTCGAGGCCACATAACAGGGTCGATTATTTTTGTACCATCCCGCGCCCACGCGGGCGGGGCGATAAATCGGTCGAATTGAGTGGAGAGAACCGAGACGAAAACAGAGCGTCGCTAGTTATCGGAGAGTCGACCAGGCGTCCACTCGCCGTCGAACTCCTCGTGGGTGAACGGTTTGGCGTCCTCGCCGGCGTAGGTGGCCACGAGCTGGCCGTCGCCCTCGAGGTGGTACTTGTAGGTCGTCAGTCCCTCGAGGCCGACGGGGCCGCGGGCGTGGATCTTACCCGTGCTGATGCCGACTTCGGCACCGAGCCCATACCGGTAGCCGTCGGCAAAGCGCGTCGAGGCGTTGTGGAAGACGCTCGCGGAGTCGAGGCTGCGCATGAAGGTGCTCGCGCGGTCTGTGTCCTCGGTTACGATCGATTCGGTGTGTTTCGAGCTGTGGACCGTGATGTGGTCGATCGCGGCTGTGAGCGAGTCGACGACTTTGATCGAGACGATGAGATCGCCGTACTCGGTGTCCCAGTCGGCGTCGGTCGCGGCCTCGACGTCGACGATCTCCCGGGTGGCTTCGTCACCGCGGATTTCGACATCGGCGGTCTCGTAGCGGTCGGCGATCGCCGGCAGGAACTCGTCGGCGACATCCGCGTGGACCAGTAGGGTCTCGACGGCGTTACAGACGGCGGGATACTGGACCTTGGCGTCGTAGGCGATGTCTTCGGCCATCGAAAGGTCGGCTTCGTCGTCGACGTAGACGTGGCAGATCCCCTCCGTGTGGCCGAGCACGGGGATGCTCGTATTGTCCTGGATGTAGCTGACGAACTCGGAGCTCCCTCGGGGCATCAGTAGATCGATCGCGTCGTCCATCTCGAGCAAGGCGTTGACGTCCTCGCGGGCCTCGATGTGCTGGGCCCAGCCGTCGGGGATGCCGGCCTCGGCGGCGGCTTCCTCGATGATCTCGAAGAGGATCCGGTTGGAGTGGAGTGCCTCGCTGCCGCCTTTCAGGATCACGGCGTTGCCCGATTTCAGGCCGAGCGCGGCGATCTGGACGAGCGCGTCGGGCCGGGACTCGAAGACCGTGCCGACGACGCCGATCGGGACGGCGACCTTGTACAGTTCGAGGTCATCGTCGAGTTCGCGTGCCGACAGCGTCTTGCCCAGCGGGTCGTCCTGGCCAGCGACGCTGCGGACCATCTCGGCGATGTCCTCGATCTTCGATTCGGAGAGTTTGAGCCGATCAACCAGCGCCTGCGTGTACTCGCCTTCCTTGAGCAGCCGCTCGCCTTCCTCAACGTCCGTCTCGTTTTCCGCGAGGATTTCGTCGGTTCGGGCCTCGAGCGCGTCGGCGATTTCGTGAAGCGCCGCGCTGCGGTCCTCGTCGGAAAGTTTCGCGAGCTCTAGGGCCGCGGTCTGTGCCTCCTCGACATCGCGTTCGATATCAGTCTCAGTCATCGCTCACACCGTTGATAGGGACGAATATGGTTCCCACGGGTTTGGCAGTAGCGATCTGCTCGAGGACGTCGGGCTCGGTGGACTTCGCGATAACTGCCGGGGTGCCGTGTTCGCTGACGTCGCGTGCGCCCTCGACTTTCGTCTGGATGCCGCCGAACCCCTCAGAGGTGGTCTCAGAGATAATGTCCAGAACCTGATCGTAGTTGGCTCCGACGGCCTCGATGCGCTCGGCGTCGTCGTCGCGTTTCGGGTTGCCGGTGTAGACGCCGCCGACATCGGTCAGCGTCACGAGCAGGTCGGCGTCGACGCCGATCGCCGTCGCCGCCGAGAGCATGTCGTTGTCGCCGATGCGGATCTCCTCGGTCGCGACGGCGTCGTTCTCGTTGATGATCGGGACGACGCCCCAATCTAACAGCGTCTCGATCGTGTTCCGGAGGTTCGTAAATCGCTCCGGATTCTCGAGGTCGTGCTGGGTCAATAGAAGCTGTGCGACCTTCCGGTCGTAGCGATCGAAGCTCTCGGTGTAGCGGTGCATGAGGAGGCTCTGGCCGACGGTCGACAGCGCCTGTGTTTCCTCGACAGTCCCGCTCGACTGTTCGATCCGGCCCGTCCCGGCACCGACCGCGCCCGACGAGACGAGGATGACCTCCTTGTCCCGCGAGAGGAGGTCCTCGAGGTCGTCGACGAGCTTGTCGAGTTTCTCGGTGTCGAGATTCGAGTCGTCATCGGTCAGGGAGTTCGTCCCGGCCTTGACGATCACGCGGTCAGCGTCGGCGGCGAGCTGGCGTGCCTCGTCGACGGTCGCCTCCTCGAGTCCCTTACTCATCGGTGAGCTCCCCAGCGAGTTCCGCAGAGCGTTCTTCGGCCGCTTTCACCGCCTCGGCGACGTCTTCCTTGGCGTTACTGTCCCAGAGGACTTCCATGCCTTCGATGGTCGTCCCGTTGGGCGAGCAGACGGCGTCGATCAGGTCGTCGAGATCTTCGTCCGAACGGAGGACTGTCTCGGCAGCGCCTTTGAACGTCTGGGCGGCCAGCGTCTCGGCGTCGTCAGGCTCGAGTCCGCCATCGATGCCCGCCTCTTTCATCGCTTGAATGAGATAGAAGACGAAGGCAGGGCCGCTGCCGTTGACGGCGGTCGCGATGTCCATCTGACTCTCGTCGACCTCGGCAAACTCGCCGACGTCGTCGAGCAGTTCCAGAACCTCGTCTGGCACGTCGTCGCCGGTGACGGCTGCAGCCATGTTTCCGGTTTCGGCCGCGAGGTTCGGCATGATTCGGACGACGTTCGCGTCGGTTCGCGCGCCGACGTAGTCGGTGGAGACGCCCGCCGCGATAGAGACCAGCGTCTGTGCGGGCGAGAGTTCGAGTTCGTCAAGAACCGCGCCGACGATATCTGGTTTCACTGCGACGACGATCACGTCAGCCTCCGCTGCTTCGGAAACGTCCGTCGTCGTATGATCGACGTAGTCGGCGACCGCCTCGAGTGCGTCGGGGTCGAGATCACACGCGGTTACCGTGTGATTCCCCGACCGATGGAGCCCCGTGATCAGGGCGCTCCCCATGTTGCCACAACCGATAATGCTCGTCTGTACCATCTTATTCTAGCCCAGGAACCGAGGCGGACATACCAACTTTGGTTTCGTGCTGCCGGCGGGGCGGGTCAGACGAGGCCGAGAATCACGGTCGCGATTCCATCGACGATCGTCTCCCAGATCGAGAATCCGGTCAGGATCTGCAATACCGTATCGAGCCCGAAGAAGAGAAACAGCGCCGCGCCGGCGAAGTGGGCCAGCCGAGCATCGAAACGGTGTGAGAACCGGTGGAAGAAGTACGCGTTGATCGCACTCACAGGGATGATCGCGAGCATCTCCCCGGCCCAGATGGCGGGGTGGGCCCCGTACTTGACAGCGAGTCCGATCGTGACGAGCTGGGTCTTGTCACCGAACTCACCCACGGCCATCAACGCGAAGATCGGAACGAACCCGCGGAGATACGGCGGGATATCGTACCCGAAAAGCGAGATGTCCAGTACGTCGCCCATCACCGTCCCGCCGTTGGTCGCGACTGACTGGGCACTCGTCTCGGGTGCCGACCTGATGAGCAACACCGCAAAGAGCAGGAACAACCCTGCCGTAATCATATCGAGGTAGATCGGCGGCAGTGCGCCCCTGATCGCCGCACCGAAGAGGATCTCGAGGGCCGTCCAGCCGGCAAAGGCACTCCCCGCGGCGGCGACGACGATCCGCGGGTCATACTGTGTCGAAAGGCCGGCGATGATGAACTGGACCTTCTCGCCGGGCAGCACCGACAGCTGGAGAACGAACGCAACGATGAGGATCTCGAGCCAGCCGGTCATGGCTCGAGCGCGGAGAAAGCCCGCTGTCGTTCATACTGTCGGACAGACACAGCGACCGCTGTTCGATCGTCCGCGTGATCGAGCAGCCGCAATGACGGATGGGAGACGAGATCGATAATGCCGCCAGTCATGTTATGGATTAGCCTCGTCTAATGTATACGATTTGCGGAGCAAAATACGGACGGTTGATCGACGCGATCTCACAAGATCGGCGACCGAACTCGATACGATCGGTCACTCCATCGGCGAGACGTCGATGACCGTCCCGACGCCCTTGCTGCGACCCTCACGGAAGACGAACTTCTGGCCCTCCTCGATAAGATACGGGCGGAACTTGAACTCGACGGTGGTCGTACCCGTATCTCCTGGCAAGAGGCGGCCGTTCTCGGGGTGGAAGACGGCAGCCTCGCCGATCGTCTCGAGATGGACCACTGGTTCGTAGCCTTCGCCGATACGGGTTGGATGGTTGAGCACCATGACCTCGGCTTCGAACTCCCGGACGGGATCGGGGTCGGCATCCCGTGGCAAGAGGACCATACCGCGCTCGATGGCGCTTTCTTTGATCCCCTTCAGTGCGATGCCGACGATCCGGCCCGCCTGTGCCTGGTCGACCCGGTGGTAGTGCATCTCGATCGAGCGAACCTCGACCTCCTGGAAGCGCCCGTCCGGCATCGGACCGATCAGGAGTTCGTCGCCAGCCTCGACCTCGCCGGCCATCACCGTGCCCGACGCGACCGCACCGACGCCGGTCACCGAGTAGCTGCGGTCGACGTACATCCGGAACTCGCCGGTATCCTGAGCGGTCTTGGGGAGTCGGTCGAACAGTTCGTCCAGCGTCTCGAGGCCATCCATCGTGATCGCGCTGGTCTCGACGATGGGGACGACGCGTTCGCTGATCTCCTCGACGGCGGCGTCGACGCCGTGGCGGCTGACCCGCAGCGGCGACTTATCAACGTCGCGGAGGAGTCGCTCGACCTCACGTTCGACTTCCTCGACGCGCTCGGCATCGACGGCGTCGGTTTTCGTGATCGCGACGATCGTCGGGAGTTCGGTCGCGAGCAACACGCCGAGGTGTTCCCGCGTGGTGCGGGTGGGACCGTCGTCGGCGGCGACGACCAGCAGGCCGTAGTCGAGCTTCTGGCCGACGAGTCCGCGGATCGTCGTTCGGAGCCATGGCTCGTGACCGACGGTGTCGACGAACGAAACGAGTCGATCGGCCTCCTGGACGACTTCGGCGCGATCTGCCTTTCGATTCGGGTTCCGAACCCGGACCGGCCCCTCGTCGTCGAAGCCATAGACCGCGTACGACAGATCAGCCGAGAGGCCGCGTTCGACCTCGTGGGGCTGAACATCGAGGAACGCCCGCGTCGCTCCATCACCGTCGTCGGCTTTGCCCGTCACGAGCGAGCCCACGAGCGTACTCTTCCCGTGGTCGACGTGGCCCGCCGTCCCGACGACGACGTGTTCATCGTCCGTCTCGAGAACACCGCCTTCCCGCACCTGCGCGACACCGACGAGTCCGTCGTTGATGCCCCACGTCTGGACATCCTCGATGTGTGCGTCGGCTTCCTCGGCCAACAACGAGAGAACGTCCATCGTCTCGGAGAAGGTGTCGGGATCGATCCCGGCAAGGCCGCCGTCGTCAGTGACGCCGACGACGTAGGTTGCCTCCCCATCGCCAGAGAGCAGTCGGTGTCGGAGTTGCGCGGCCAGGCTCTCCCGTCGTCCACCCTCGAGGTGGACGTCTCGTGACAGTCGCTCCTTGAATTCGACGTTGCCACCGTCCTGTTCGCCACGGTCCAGGGCTCGCTCGAGGAGAGCCCGGTCACGGCTCATGTTCCCCGTTAGATGGTCACACAGCAAAAGGCTTCCCGTCAATTGACACAGTCTGACACAGTAGGACTCTCGAGTTTGGATTCGACACTGACGTGCGTTCCGGGCGCGCTTTCAAGCCCCTCGAGCGTGTACGTCTCACTCGAGCCATGAGTGTCAGCGGCCTCTGTCAGATCTGCGAATCACGCCCCGCCCAGCAGCGATGTCCCAACTGCGGGACGCTCGTCTGCGAGATCCACTATGACGACGAACTGGGGCTGTGTGCCGACTGTGCCGCGCAGGCCCAGCCGGGACAGCGCGACGATGTGGATATCAACCGATTTTGAGTGTCGACCGAGCCGAGCCGATCGGCTCGGTGTAAAACGCGAAGAACCGCGATTCAGCTATCGCGGTACTGGTTGAGCCGCTTTTTGAGGCGCTTTGCGGCCTGGCCGCTGGCGCTGGCAAAGTCTTCGCCGTCATCTTCGCCTGCGAAGATGATCCCGCGCGAGGAGTTGACGAGGCCGACACCGTCCGCCAGTCCGTACTCGACGGCTGCCTCGGCGTCGCCACCCTGTGCGCCGATGCCGGGCACGAGGAACGGAAGATCGGGCACCTGCTCGCGTAGCTCCTCGAGTTCCGCAGGCTGAGTCGCACCCACGACGAGCCCGACGTTGTCGTTTTCGTTCCAGAGATCCGCCAGCGCCGCGACGCGCTCGTAGACGGGTTCGCCCGTCTCGAGCGTCAGATCTTGCAGGTCGGCTCCGCCGGGATTCGACGTCCGACAGAGGACGAAGACGCCCGACTCTTCGTCGGCGAGAAACGGCTGCAGCGAGTCCCGACCCATGTAGGGGTTGACGGTGATCGCATCGGCCGTCTCGAGGGCTTTCGCATACTGGCGAGCCGTGTTTCCGATGTCGGCCCGTTTGGCGTCCAGCAGGACGGGCACGTCCTTCCCGTGGGCGTAGGCGATGGTCTCCTCGAGTGCGCGCCAGCCGTCAGGATCCTCGTAGAAGGCCGCGTTCGGCTTGTAGACGGCGGCGTGTTCGTGGGTCGCGTCGATGATGCGGCGGTTAAACGCCCACCGAGGGAGGTCGTGTTCCTGCAGGTGGTCGGGAATGCGCGACGGGTCGGGATCGAGCCCGACGGAGACGACGCTGTCGACCGTTCGGATGCGGTCGTGCAAGCGGTCGAAGAAGTTCATGCCGGAACTGGCTTCGGGACGGTCGAAAAGGTTGCTATCTGTGAGCCACCCGGAGACTGCCGGTCGTCTCGAAACGGGCAGTGTAGTCGACGGTTTACGCCTCGAGCACTTCGATCAGGTTCCCCTCTGGATCGCGCAGAAACATGAGCGTGGTGCCGCTCTCGGTAGTCTGTGGCCCGCTGATCGTCGGCACATCGTCGGGAAGCGACGCGGCGAACGACTCGAGGTCGTCGACCGAGAGGCCGACGTGTTTTGCCCCCGGTTGATTGAGCTCCGACGCCGATGTGTCCGCTCCTTCGGGGTCGTATTCGACGAGTTCGATCCGAACACCGTCGGCCTCGAGGTGGGCGAAGTCGGCGCTCGCACCCACGATCCCGACAGCGTCGGAAAACGCCTCGCCACCGACGCTGAACTGATTGACGACTGATAGGCCGAGTACGTCTCGGTAGAACGCAAGCGTCTCCTCGAGATCGGTGACGGTGATACCGACGTGGTGTGCGCTGAGTTCGGTCATCCGTTGTGGATCGACACTGCACTGAGGAAAAACGTTCGTCTGCGCGATGCCGCCGTTCGCTCATTGGGTTCGAGCGACGACGAGCGGCCGATCGTGGACGGGCCGTGATTAGCTCGCGAGCAGGTCGTCCATGAGGACGGGGAAGATTTCGTCGGCGAAGTGAACTGCGAGAACGACGACGATCGGGCCAAGAAACAGGCCGTACCAGCCGAACGCAAGCGTCCCGAGAAAGTAGCCCAGAAGAACCAGTCCCATGTGAACGCCGCTTCGTGCAGGTAGAGCCTCGCATCGGTTTCGTCCTCATCAACGGTTCGAACCGTGCGGCCGTCGACGGTAACGGTGGTCACAGCTCGACAGTCGTCAGGGAGTGGCTTCTCCCGGGTCGTGTTGCTCGTTCGGATCGCTATCTCGGACGCCCCTGTCGACCTCCGGCCGCACGTCGAGGAGTTCTGACCCGCCACGGGGTCCGTCACGGAGGAGAGGGCCGCTCGAGCCGGGAGTTCTGCCGGAGCCAGCGCTTATTTTTCGCGGAGTGGATGGACCGGTATGACGCGCATCGCGCTGATCGCCCACGATCGGAAGAAGTCAGACCTCATCGAGTTCGCACAGACCCACGAGCCACAACTTCGGGAGTACGACCTGATCGCGACGGGAACGACGGGAAAACGGCTGCTCGAGGAGACGGACCTCGAGATCGAGCGCATGGAATCCGGACCGCACGGCGGGGACCTGATGATCGGTGCCGAAGTCGCAGCGGGGGACCTCGATGGCGTCGTCTTCCTCCGCGACCCGCTGCGAGCACAACCCCACGAGCCGGATATCTCGGCGCTGTTGCGGATCTGTGACGTGCGAGATACGGCGCTGGCGACGAATCTCGCCTCCGCGACGTTCCTCATCGAGGGGTTCGCCGAGTAGTGGCGGTGGCCATCCGGTTTCCGGCCACGAGTGACCCGGTAATCGGGTCATGCCATTTATGGCCACACGTTCCGCTCTTTATGGTATGACCATCTACGAGAGCGACCTCCCCGGCGTCGGGAAGAAATTCGAGGTCGAACTCGACGGCAGCGAACGACTCGTCATCGTGACACATAACACGGGGAAACGGGAGGTCTACCTGAAACCCGACGCGGACGCCGACGGCGACAAACTGTTCGAGGTCTCGGATCGACTCGCCCGGAAGATCGGCACGATTCTGGAGGGTGCGTACTTCCAGCCGGTTCAGGCCGAGGCAGTCGAGACGATGCTGTCCGATGAGACCTACCTCGAATGGTACACTGTCACAGAGTCGTCCGAAATCACCGGCCAGACGCTCGCTGAATCGGACGTCCGCGATCGAACGGGCGTCTCGATCGTCGCCATCCAGCGCGGCGACAAGCTGATCTCACCGCCGACGCCGGAGACGGTCCTCGAGGCCGGCGACACGGTCGTCGTCATCGGCGATCAAGAGGACTGCGCACAGTTCGAAGCGCTGCTCGGGGACGGGCTCGAGGAGTGATCTGAACGAATGTCTCCGTTCGAGGTGAGCGCTAGTGGCAACTGAAACGGCACTCGTCGACGTGGGAATACTCTTTGCCGCGGTCGCACTCGCCGGTGTCGTCGCGAACCGAATCAATCAGTCCGTCATTCCGTTGTACATCATCACCGGGATGGTGCTGGGATCGAACGTCCTTGGCGCGGTCTCCGGACTCGCCGGCAGCGAGGTTGCCGTCGGTGGCGTCTCGCTCGACATCCCTGAACTGACGGTCGGCGGCGTCGACCTCCTGGCAGCACTCGGTGGGCTCGCACTCGGCGACACCGACTTCGTCGTCGTCGGCGCGGAGCTCGGGATCGTCCTCCTGTTGTTCTTCCTGGGACTGGAGTTCAATCTGGAGCGGCTACTCGCGAGCAAGGATCGGATCGGCAAGGCGGGCACGATCGACCTCGCGCTCAACTTCGGGATCGGACTGGTGTTCGGCTATCTCGTCTTCGGCGATGTCCTCGCGGCCGTGCTGACCGCCGGTATCGTCTACATTTCCTCGAGTGCGATCATCACGAAGTCGCTGCTCGACCTGGGTTGGATCGCCAACGCCGAGTCGGAACCAATGCTGGGGACGCTGGTCTACGAGGACCTGTTTATCGCCGTCTACCTGGCGATCGTCTCCGCGCTCGTCCTCGGCGGGGGCGACCTGGGTGCGGCGGCGGGTCAGATCGCGATCGCGATCGCCGTCATCCTCGCGTTGCTCGCGCTCGTCACGTACGGAACCGACGTCTTCCAGCGCTTTCTCGAGGTCGACACCAACGAGTTTGTCGTCGTTCGATCGCTCGGCGTCACGGTCCTCGTTGCCGGCATCGCGCTCGCGTTAGGTGTCAGTGAGGCTGTTGCCGCCTTCTTCGTCGGGATGACCTTCTCCGGAACCGACCACGTCAACGACTTAGAACGGTTACTCGAGCCGCTCCGAGACGCCTTCGCGGCGATCTTTTTCTTCTGGATCGGGCTCGTCACCGATCCGGGGCTGTTTACGCTCTCGGTCGTGGGGATCATCGCCGCCGCCGTGATCGTGACGACGCCGCCGAAACTCGTCAGCGGCTACCTCGGGGGTCGGATCTACGACCTCGACGAGCGCCGGTCGCTGCGCGTCGGGCTCGGCATGGCTACCCGCGGCGAATTCTCGCTGATCATCGCGAGTCTCGCGCTCACCGGCGCCGGCAGCGGGATACCTGCCGAGACCGCCGAGACGATCTACGCCGTCGCCGTCGGCTACGTCCTCGTCATGAGTATCCTCGGTACGTCGCTCATGCAGTACTCGAGCCGACTCGAACCCGTCTTTGTCTCCGCACTCGAGCGGGGACGCAGCCGGACTGGCCGAACGAGCGACGATTAAGCCGACCCGGCAGAACGGAAAGCTTCAACCGGCTCGAGCCCTCTCTCATGGCTATGCCACAGGCGGTCGTCTTCGATCTCGATTACACGCTCGCCGTTCCCCAACGGGATCGGGCGACCATCCTCGAAGAGGCCACAGCCACTACGGGTGCGCCATCGCTGTCGCGCGAGGCATATCTCGCGGCCCACCGGCGAAACCTCACCACCGAGACGCGCGAACCCATTTTCGCCGACCTGCTCGAGGGGACCGACAGCGACACCGACCCGGCCGCCGTCGCGACGGCCTACCGCGAGACGATCGCTGACGCCCTCGAGCCCCTGCCCGGCGTCGAAGCCATGCTTGCGGACTTACGCGGCGAGTATCAGGTCGGCCTGCTCACGAACGGCCCCGTCCGCGCCCAGCGGGACAAACTCGAGACGCTGGGCTGGGAGGCGGCCTTCGACGCCGCGCTCGTGACCGGCGAACTCGAGGCGGGAAAACCCGACCCCCGTGCGTTCGAGGCGATCACTGACGAACTGAACGTTGCGCCCGTCGAAGCGGTCTACGTCGGCGACGAGGTCGAAGCCGACGTTCGAGGCGCGACCGAGGCCGGATTGACCGCGGTGCAGGTGTTGCTCGAGGACGGCCCCGACCCCGATCCGCGCGCCGTCGCACACGTCGAGCAAGAAGCGGTTGCGACGGCGGTTCCGGAACTCGTCGCCGGACTCGAGTGAGACGCGTGTCGGCGAGAGCGGTGACAGAATCGTATCCTTTTTAATTGGTGTTTTGAAACGAACTCTCCACCAATGTTGCGCCCTCGAGTATCCTTTACAATCCTCGTCGTTCTCTCCACTATCCTCATTGGATGGACTGTTCTCTCACCCGACGAACCCCCGAGGCTGACAGTCGAAAATCAGGACGAAACACGGTATCAACTCACGGTCTTTACAGCCCCGAACGCAGGCTCCCCGACCGACGTGACGTTCCGAGCAACAACAGAGGCTGGTGACCGCAGATACGTCGGACTTGCTGACTTACAGAGCGGTGCCACGTATTACAACGTGACACTCGCAGAGGATGAAGTCCGAAGTCGCCACCTTACAGTTCGTCCCACCAGTGACACGACGACCACAGTTGAAGCGTGGAAACCGGGTAACACGTGGGGATACATCGTCGAGGGGGACGACAATGAATCGATCATCGGCAGTGATGTCATCACCTGCGAACGCGAAAGGCAGCGAGCGCAGGCGCAGGTGACGATCGTGGATGGGTTCCAAGAACAGTGGACAACGCACTGTTCCTGAGAACGTGCGTGAACGATATATAACGGCGGAAACCCGTACTGACCGATTCGACGAAATTTATGACACGGTGATACGCACGCCGCTGCGTTCTGCTGGGCGACCCGCTACTACCGTCAGCGTCCTCAGAGCGATCGGCTCACAGCCTGGACGACATCCGTCGCTCGCTTGACTTCCGCACCGCTCTCGACGAAGACGAGCGTTCGCGGCGGCGTCGTCGCCTTCGGTCGAACTCGGAGGTCGGCGTCCGACGCGGCATCGGCTGCGACATCTTGGCCCGTTTCGAACTCGAGGTGCGCCCGGTCCTCGTGAAGAAAGACACGGGCGATTCGCTCGTCGCTGCAGGTGACGTCGTAGGCACGCTCGCCCTCGGCCGTTGGTTCGACGTCCCGGTCGGCGTTCGTCACGGCGACGGCTGCGAGGTCGCCGTCTTCGCGACCGTCGAGTTCGCTCGAGAGCAGTTCGGCGATCCGTCGGCCGTCGGTGATCCGATCTTCGACCATACGCGTGGCTCAGGCCGTCGAGACTAACTGTCTTCGGTGTCGCAGACGGCCGCGCGGGCGATCGGGACGAGGTCGTCGACCGCGAAGCCCTCGCGGCGGGCGTAGACGACCGCGGCGGCCTCGATCGTCAGCCCAAGCTCCCCCTGAAGGGTGTTGATCGCGCCGACTGCTTCGTGTTTTTCCATCCCCTCAGCGACCAGCGACTCGAGGACGCGTTCGAACGCCGACCGCTCCCGCAGGAGGTCCTCGTCGGGCGTGAACTCCTCGGGGACGGTCACCTCGGCTGGATCGAACGTCACGTCGAGCCCGTCGTCGGTTCGCTCGAGCAAACCCTCTTTCGTCGCGACGTCGATCAGTCGCTTCGATTGGTCGGGTGAAAACCAGTCTCGGTCGAGCGAGAGGGCGACGACGAACTCGTTTTCCTTGAGGCGACGCGTGCCGTGCTGGATGAACGGGGCGGCGACCGCGACGCGGAGACTCATCGGCGAGGACTTGCTCGAGCGGTGAGAAAACGATGACGGTTCGGACCGGTCCTCGCCGCTGGACACGGCTGTTGTCGGCTGATCAGTCCGAGGCACGACCGCCGCCGGGGCCGTTGCGGTCGGCGCGAGACGGCGGTGGGAACTCGGCAGGAGCGGTCGGCTCCGGCGTCTCGGGGAGGACACACCGGTCTGACATCCGGTTGACGTGGCGGTACTGCTCCGGCGCGTTCGCGAGCGGGTGGGCGGGGTTTTGATCGCTGTCGATGCGAGCGGCCCGGACCTCGTCGAACCCGCAGAGGCGGGCCTGAATGCCCCGCCAGTGATACCGGGTTGCACCCGGGACGGAGATCGGGCGGGGCGATTTCCCGTCGGGGTGTTGGGCCGCGAGGATGGCGTTGTTGACGTTGCTGGCGAGCGCGTCGTGGTCGATGAGGACGCCGACGGAGGCGTCTCGTGGCGCTCGCGCGGCAAGCACGTCGAGCCCGAGATGGAGCGCCCGATACTCGGCGACGTTGTTATCCGGCGGCGCGTCCGTCGCCGCGACGCGTGCGACGCGGGTGCCGTCGCGCGTTTCGATAACGGCGCCCAGCCCACCGCCCGACTCCCGGAAGGACCCGTCGGTAGCGACGTAGAAATCACGATGGTGGGTCCGAGGGGGATGGGCAATGTGGGGTGTGGGCGACTCGTCGAACAGGTCCCGCAGTGCGGACCGGCCGTGAGCGGCCATACAACCGAGTATGTCGGTCCGCCACTTAATTATGTCGTCCGAGATAACATATATCACAGTACGTCTCGGGAGTCTCCCAGTCAGCTCCGGAGCAAGGGTTGTCATCCCACCAGAATACACCCAGCGTGAACCGTCATTTGTGCTAACTAGAGTTGCTCTGACGGCACCGACAGGCGCTAAATCGACCAGATTCGACGAATCTCGACGTCGGTGAGTCGGACCGATCGATCGAGACCCAATCTGTGTTGGCAGCAGGTGTAATACCACTGGGTGCTTGGTCGATGTATGAGCCCGACGAACGCCAGTCGGATGGAAGCGGCCTGTTCCCTGCTTGCCGAATCCGAGCGGCGGTTTCTGCTCTACGAGCTAGCGGACAATCGGACCGCCAACCTCGAGGACCTTGTCGACCAGATCGCCGCCTGGGAACTGGACGTCAGCGCCCACGCGCTCGACAAGGAGACCCGACAACGCGTCTACGTCTCCCTCGTCCACAACCACCTGCCCCGGCTCGCGGATTACGACATCATCGAGTACGACCTCCGAAGCGGCGACATCGTCCTTGCCGAGGGGTTCGACGACATCAAACCCTTACTCGAGCAGTTCCGGACGACGGAGGACGAACCCGAGCTCCGTGGACGACCGCCGCTCTGAGAGGGTGAGGGCGGTCCACAACCGACGACGTACAGTCGTACTGACCGCCGTGGCGCGCTCTATCGCACGCCGACGGGACAGTATCACGCTCGAGTCGCAAGCCAGGTCCGGATAGTCCGAATCGAAATACAAAGGGTGGCTCACCTCCGAGAGAGCCGCTGTGAACCGGTATCGAAATCTCGGGTTGTTCGTGACGCTCGCGACGCTATGGGGCGGTGCGTTCGTTGCGATCAGCGTGGGACTTTCATACTTTCCGCCGATCCTGTTCGCGGCGTTTCGGTACGATATTGCCGGAATCCTGATGCTCGGCTATGCAGCGGCTGTCGTCGACCGGTGGCGGCCCCGAAACCGACTCGAGTGGGGGCAGGTCGCCGTCGGTGCCGTCCTGTTGATCGCGGCCTATCATGCGTTCCTCTTCGTCGGCCAGCAGCGCACGCCGGCAGCCACCGCGGCTATTCTGGTGAGTCTCTCACCGGTGTTGAGTACCGGCTTCGCGCGACTGCTCGTTCCAACCGACGCCCTCTCGCCGGTCGGCGTAGTCGGCGTCCTCGTTGGGCTCGCCGGCGTCGCAGTGATCGTCCAGCCGACCCCGTCGAATCTGCTCGCAGCCGACGCCGTGTCGAAGGGGCTCGTCTTCTGTGCAGCAGCGGCGTTCGCACTCGGCAGCGTCCTCACCCGCCGTCTCGATGCCGCGTTGCCGATCGAGACGATGGAGGCCTGGTCGATGGTCGGGGGCGCGGTCGTTCTCCATCTCGTGAGTTTGGCGATCGGCGAACCGCTCGAGCCGGCCGCATGGATCCACCCGGAAGCGATCGGCGCACTCGCCGCCCTCGCACTCGGCGCAAGCGCGGTCGGCTTTCTCATCTATTTCGACCTGCTCGAGCGATTGGGCGCTGTCGAGATCAATATGGTCTCGTACGTGGCTCCGATCGTGACCGCCATCGTCGGCTGGCTCTATCTCGACGAAGCCATCGAGACCGTGACGCTGGTCGGCTTCGGGCTCATTGCGGTCGGCTTCGTCCTCGTCAAACGACGGGCGATCCGGCGGGAACTCCCCTGGCGGCTGTAACCAACGTCACGAGTTCGATAAGAGGCCGACGGAGCTACCCAGCGAGTTGGCTGACCGTCTCGGCACCGTCCGGTTATGAGACTCGAGCAAGCTGGCAACCGCTGATACTGCCGGACAGAACGACGTGACGCCGTCGCATGCGTGCGGCCGTCACCTGTGGGGGCGGCCGCAAAGTCGCGACCGGCTTCGGATTGACTGCTGTCCAGTAGTACGAGAAGACACCTGCTGTCCGAATCGATACGAGGCGGGCCTACTGGTGATGGGGATGGCCGACGTACAACGCGAGGAGGTTTCCGACGAGCAGACAGACGAACAGGATACCGTCGAACGAAGACGATAGCCCGGTCGCAAGCAGCGGCAAATAGAGAAACGGCATGGCGATGGCTGTCCAGAACCCCACCGCACGGATCGAGGTGACAAGCCCCGGTGTCGATCGCTTGCGGACGCCATGGGCGTCGTCACGGGATTCGGTCGTCGAACTCGAGCCAGCGGATCCTTGGTCGGAGATCGAAGGTGGACTGGCCATCAGTATCAGTGGATGGCATCTCGTTCGTCCGTCAGCAGCAAATAGCGACGCGACCGTTTCGATCGGTTACGGCGGATTCAGCGGAATCAGCCGCACTGAACGAGTCGTTTATCCGCTGAAACGGTTGACTCGGCCAGAGCAGTGGGAGTGGGCGAGAACGGATGATCGAGCGGGAAGGTTACGGTTCGTGGCCGGATCGATCAGTCGTCGGATGGGACGACGCCTCGAGCACGACGGTTTCTCCGGCGGTCATCGAGTCCCCGATGTCGACGGCGATGTCCTCGCGGTCGACCGTCGGCGGAAAGAGCAGATCGACGCGGCTGCCGAAGGCGATGTGGCCGATGCGGTCGCCACGCGCAACGTCGTCACCGGGGTCGGCGTAGGGATGGATGCGGCGGGCGAACGCGCCGGCGATCAGTGTGACCGCGGCATCGTGGCCCGGTCCGTCGGCTGCCGCGGTCGTAGTGTCGTCTCCGGTCGTCACTGTCTCGTCAGGTTCCGAGGGGAGGTTCGAGGAGTCCGACGCCAGACGGACGTGGACGCGTTCGTTCCGATCGGATTCTTTCGAGAACGCGGGCCGGTTCGCGCCGGGAACGTGTTCGACGTCGGTGACGTGGCCCGCGAACGGCGCGCGAACGACGTGGACGTGCCAGACGTTCATGAAGACGCCCAGTCGGACCCGATCGCCTTCCTCGCGGAGGACAGAGACGGTCCCGTCAGCCGGCGAAACGACACCGGTCGGCGGCGGCGTGCGCTCCGGATCACGAAAGAACGCGAGGGTCCCCGCGCCAAGCGCGAACGCGACGAGGCCGACGGTGGCGCTATAGAGGAGCGCAAACGGCGCAGCAAGCAGGGGCACGATGGCGTACTTCCAAGCCCCCGGCGCGAATTTCATAGCAGGGGCAACGAGAGCAACCCGTATGGCCGTTACGGATCGGCAACTCGCGCCGACAGGCGCTCGAGCGCTCACACCGCCGTTCACGGGATACGACAATCCCGACCTACAGGTCTCGTACGGCGAGGGTTACGAGACGCAGGCACGTTGCCTGCAGTCAGTCTGAACTCGCGACTCGATACGGCGGCCCTGTAACCCGTGTATTCGAGGACTATGTGGAACAGCGGCGACCGATCATGGAAGTCGATGTGTTCCCGGCGTGCATGCGATGTGAGCCGGGTTTTCCCGACGCTATGACATATAGCGTGCTGTTGACAACCGAGAATAACAATATACCGCACCGTGGCGCAAGCGGTCGCCAGCAATGAAACGACGAACGTATCTCAGCGCCGCTCTCGTCGCCGCCCTCGCCGGCTGTTCGACGTCCGAAGAATCGGACGACAGCCCCAACTCTGACCAGCCAACGGCCCAACTGTTCGACGATTTCGAGAACGTAGACGCGTGGAACGTGCCACTCGGCACGCTCACGGCCGATCAAGAGCGCGCGTACGCCGGCTCGCAGTCCGCACGGCTCGAGTCAGGGTCTGACAACCAGTTTCGGATCGTCCGAGAGCTGGACGAGCCACAGGATTTCACGGGCGTGCGGCCAACCATGGCGATGGCGACGGAACACGAGGCTGACATAGTCATCCAGTTGCTCGACGAGGACGAGAATCGGATGGTCTTCAGGCAACGAATGCACAGCGATACGCCGCTCGTCCACAATAATTTCGGCGTCGATACCGTCGACGGCGAGCCCAATCTGAGCGCGATCACCGAGGTCCAGATCATCCGCTGGACCGCCGACGACGACAAGGGATCGGTCTGGGTGGACGACCTCCGGTTTGCCCCCACGCCGGACGTCGGCAAGGTCATGATACACTTCGACGGCGGCCACGAGTCCATCTACACGCACGGGTTCCCCATTCTCGACGAGTACGGGTATCCCGCGACGTCGTTTATCGTCCCGAGCCGGGTTCGCGAGGACGAAAGCGCGACGGGCGAACACCTTCTCACCGACCAGCTCGCGGAACTGTCCGACGCCGGCTGGACGATCGGGAGCCATTCGATGCACGGCCAGGACCTCACCAGCCTCTCGGGTCGCGACCCGGCAACGGAGGTCAGCGACGCGAAAGCATGGCTCGAGGACAACGGCTACGAGGAAGGCGCGCGCTACTTCTCGTATCCGGTCGGCCAGTACAACGGGGAGGTCCTCGAGGCCGTCTCGGAGAACCACAGCCTCGCGTTCGCCGGTCGCTACCCATCGCAAGGCGCTGCGATGAATCCACAGCTCTGCTCGCGAGTCACCGGCCTCAGCGCCGAGGAGGCACGGACGGCGCTCGATCTCACCGCCCAGCTAGGCGGCATCACGTCGCTAACCTTCACCCGGCTCGACGGGAGTTCCCAGTCGGTGCTCCGAGAGACGGTCAGCTACCTCAACGAACTGGAATCCGCTGGCGAGCTCGAGGTGATCACTCCCAGGGAGATGGAAGACTCGTTCGTCATCCAATGATAAATGACTGAGAGGGGCCCGTATCAATCCCAGAACGACTGGGTTCGGGCGTACTCTCGTTCCTTCGAGAGGATGTCCCGGTAGAACTCGGCCTCGTCCTCGCGGAGCTTGTTGATGATCTGGGCGGCGTTGTGCGGGCCGACACCGCGGGCGGCCATCGCGATCACGGCCTGCTTGCCGTGGCTCTGGACGAGACTCGCGGCCCGGAACGCACGCTCGGTCATCGCTCGTTGCTCGTCGTCTTTTTCCTCGGCGCGCACCGCCTGAACGACCTCGTCGGCCCATGGGTTCAGCGACGCGATCCGGGTCGAGCCACACTCGGGGCACTCGGGCTGGTCGGGAACCCGCTTGACCTTCGTCTTCACCTTCCACTCCGTACAGTGAGTACACAGCAGGATGACGCGATCATCCCGAATCCGCTCTTTGACCGTCTCGATGACGCTCGCGTCGGCGTTTTCGGGCGCGAGCAGTTCCTTACCACCCGACGAGCGACCGCCCTGTCCGACCGGCGTGCGCCCGCGATGGGTCACCACCTCGAGCTCGCCCGACTGAATCTTCTCGAGCACCGAACTCGCGCGCTCGACGTCCAGATCCTCGTGGAACACCTCCCGGATCGCCTCCTCGTACATCGGGGTGTCCTCGAGTGCCGACAGCAGGCGGTCGTTCGAGATGCGACCCGATCCTGTGTTCTGCCAGCGCTTGAGCGCGCCGAACTTCGCCGAGACCTGTGCGAGCCGGAAGGCGAGCGCGTCCGAGCGCTTGAGCCCGAGTTCGACGATCGCCTCGACGTGATCGGGGTCGGTCTCGGAGAGCACCTCCAAGACGTCGCTGGTCGCAATCGATGTCGGTACCTCGAGTTCGATTCGGTAGGGATCGGTCTCGAGGCCGACCGAGGAACCGGCCCGTTGGCCTAACAGTGCCGAAAGGATGCGGCCGAGCGTCTCGTTTGCCATGTGGCCGAAGGGCGCATTGAGGACGATCGTCCGCCCCTGACGCTCGAGGACGAGCCGATCGGCCGTCGGCATCGGCGCGTCGGCGTCGACCTGGCGCTCGAGTTGCGTGCAGGCCTCGGTGAGCGTGTACTCGTCGCTCGGATATCGGCCGGCGAATTCGCGGCCGACCGCGGCAGCGTCGGCTCCCGACTGAAGCTGTGGCTCGGCGACGGCCCGGAGCTCGCCGACCTCGCCGGCGACCGCGGCGGGGACGGGGATCTCCTGGCCGATCCACGAGGGCACCTCGCCGGCGGGGTCCTCGATCGGGCTCACCTTGACCCGGGCCTCGTCGTCGTCGATCTCGGCGATCCGCCACATCTCGCCGCGCTGGATGAACACCTCGCCCGGCTGGGCGAAGTTGACGACGAATCGCTCGTCTAAGGTCCCGATCTGGCCGCCAGAGGCGATATCGTGGACCTCGTAGGTCTCCTCGTCGGGAATCATCGAGAGATTGGCGTAGACGTACTGCCAGGTGCCGCCGGTGGTCTCGATGTGGTCTTCGTCCTCGTCGAACCACAGGATTCGATTCCGGTTCAGTTCTGAGACGATTTCGCGGATCGTCTCTTCGGGAACCGTCCGAAACGGATACGCCCGCGTGATAGTCTCAACGGCTTCATCGACGGGCGTATCACCGCGACTCTGGACGATCGCCGGCAACTGGTTCGCCACGACGTCCAGGCTCCCCTCGTGGATCGCCGCCGGCTCGACCTCGCCGTCGCGGGCCCGGCGGGCGATTGCCAGTGCCTCGAGCGTGTCATCGGGACGGGTCGTGACGATCGTCCCGCTCGAGACTGCGTCTTGCCGGTGGCCCGCGCGACCGATCCGCTGGAGGAGCCGCGTGACCTGCCGAGGGCTCTTGTACTGGACCACGTGGTCGACCTGCCCTACGTCGATACCCAGCTCCATCGAGGACGTACACAGCAGGCCGTCGAGGTCGCCGGCTTTGAACCGGTCCTCGACATCGATCCGCGCCTCCTTCGAGAGCGAGCCGTGGTGGACGCCGATCGGCAACTCGAGTTCTTTGAATCGCGAGCCGAGCGCCTCCGCGGTCTGGCGCGTGTTGACGAAGATCAATGTCGATTCGTGGTCGGCGACCAGCTCCCGGATCAGCCGAACGTGACTGGCCGTATCCGGCTCGGTCATCAGTTCCCCTGCTAACCGCTCGTCCGCCGCGGTAATCGCTGGCTGACGGACCGTTACGTCGACATTACTTCCCACATCGATCTCGCGAATCTCGCAGGGCCGCCCACCCGTGAGGAACTGCCCCACTTCGCCGGGATCGCCGACGGTCGCCGAGAGGCCGATCCGCTGGAACGGCCCCGCGAGGTCGCGGAGTCGCTCGAGACCGATCGCTAACTGTGCCCCTCGTTTCGAAGCCGCGAGTTCATGGACTTCGTCGATCACGACATGGGAGATGTCCGCCAGGGCCTCGCGCAGCCGCTCGCCGGTAAGCATCGCCTGGACGGTCTCGGGGGTCGTGATCAGCACGTCCGGCGGATCTTCGGCCTGTTTGCTCCGCTGATACTGGGTCGTATCGCCGTGGCGGACGTCGACCGCGAGGTCGAGATAGTCGCCCCACCACTCGAGGCGCTCGCGCATGTCGCGGTTGAGCGCCCGCAGCGGCGTGACATAGAGCGCGCCGAACCCATCCGGGGGACCATCCTCGGCCACCAAGTGATCGAAGACAGGCAACATCGCCGTCTCGGTCTTGCCGCTCCCGGTGGGTGCGATCACGAGCGTGTTCTCGCCGGCCGCAAGCGGCGGGATCGCCAGTCGCTGTGGTGCCGTCGGCTGTGAGAAGCCGCGTTCGGAGAGCGCCCCACGAACCGTTGCGCCGAGGTGGGTAAACGCCGCGACGTCCCCGTCAGTCATAGGCCCAGGGTAGGGACGACCGGCGCATAAGGGCCACGTTTCCAGTGCCCTCGAGGCACGCTCGGCTGTCACTCCGCGATCGCGTCAGGGGTCAGCCGACGGCGTCAGGCCCCGAGATGTTCGATCCGGGCGTAGCGACCGGCCCGCCAGCCGGAGACGACCGCGACGATAGTCCCTGCGACGAGCGCGAGCGCGAACCCGCCAGCGTAAATCTCGGGTGGCGTCTGCAGGAGTTGCTCGAAGCCGAGCACCGACGCCGAGAATCGGTTCAACCCGAGGACGGCCAGTGGCGTCGCCGCGACGGCGAGAACGCCACCGAGCAGGCCGATGACGAGACCCTGCGTGCCGATCGTGCCGGCGAGCAGGCCACGCGAGAGACCAATCGCCCGCAGCGCCGCGAGTTCCTCGCGTTGCTGGTGAGCCACGAGCGCGAACAGGTTGGCCGTCAGGACGATTCCGCCGAGGATAGCCAGCCCGACTAGCGTCGCGCCGCTTGCGAGTACGGCCGTGCGTTCCCCGAGCATCGACTGTACCTGGCTGTCGCTGGTCCGAACGTCGTACTCGGGATACTGTTCGCCGATATCGGCCGCGACGGCGTCGTGATCGGCGTCGTCGGCCACGTCGGCAGTGACGAACGTCGCCCGGTCGGTGCCCGACGTCCCGGCGACGGCCTGCAGATCGCCAAGCGGGACCGTCAGCGTCGGCGAGCCCATATACTGCGAGTAGTAGTCGGAGATGCCGATGACAGTGAACTCGTTTGCTGTCGCAGTCTGCCGGCTCGTTCCGATGTAGACCGTGTCGCCGACGCCGACACCGAGCGCGTCGGCGACCCGCGGATCGAGCACGAGCTCGCGACGCTGGGGATCGTTGGGCGGCGGAGTGGTAGCACCCCCCTCGGTGAGATCGAATCCATGCCCGGCCTGGAAGTCAAATCTGTCGTGAGTCTCCGGGACGCCGACCGCAGGCCGGCGCTCGAGGTCGGACGGACTCGAGCCGACGTAGACATCGTACATCGCGATCGGAGAGGCAGAGGAGATGTCATCTCGTGCGGTGAGGTCGGCCGCGACGCCGTGTGCGCCGACGATTGGGTTCTCCGTTCCGCTTGCTGCTGGATCGACGGGGGATCGCGAGACCCAGATGTCTCGATCGGCGTTGTCCAGCCCCTGTTCGCCTTTCTCGACGACGCCCACACCCAGGCTCGCAAGCACCGTCACCGAGAGTACCGCCAGCGTGACCGCGAGCACGGTCAGTGCAGTCCGTCCGGGCGAGCGCCGGAGCTGTGCGAGTGCCAGCCCGACGACAGCTCGCAGCCGAACGACTGCACGCCCCACGCTCATCGGCCCACCTCCGCCAGCACGGACGTTCGTGCGGCCACCGCCAGCGGATAGGGGACGGCGACGAGGCCCGACAGTAAAGCGACGGCGATCCCGTAGGGGACGAACAGCGGATGGAACTGTGCGACCGCTCCCGGCGCGACGGTTGCGCTAGCAGCCGCGTTGACGGCGGCGATTCCCGCTGCGCCGAGTCCGACGCCCACGAACGACCCGACGAGCGTCGTAATTCCCGTCGAAATCGCGATCACGGCGAGACGTCCCCGTGCGGGGACACCGATCGACTCGAGGACGGCGAGGGTACGCCGGTCCTCGTCAACGGTCATCCCCATCGTCGTCGCGACGAACGACGCACAGATCGTCACGCCGACCACCAGCGCGATCACGCTGGTCGCAAACGCCAGCCCGTCATCGAACAGTGCGGTGGGATCGGCCGTGCCGGTGACCGCGACCGACGCGTCCGGGTACGCGTCGGCAGCGGCCGACCGCGCGTCGTCGTCATCGCCCCAGACCACCATCCGATCCGCGAGTTGCCCATCAGCAGCACCGGACAACGACTGGAGTTCGCTCGCGTGGACGAGCGCGACCGGTGCGCCGTCCTCGCCGCCGTCGGTCTCCGCGACCGCCGTCACCGTCATCGAGAGGTTAGCCGACCGAACCGGCCCCGTCAAAACAGTCACCTCGTCACCAGCGGACGCATCGAGCCGGTCGGCAGCGGTGCGTGAGAGCACGATCTCGCCCGCTCGCGAGCCGTCATACGAGCCGTTCGCGTAGTGTGGATCGCCCGCCTCGAGGCGGTCCGTCGGCAACCCCGCGACAGTTCGGGGCTCGTCGTCGGAGACGACACCGACGAGCCGGACGGTCTGTGGGTCACTGTCAGCCACCTCGAGTCTGCCCGTCTCGATCAGCACCGGTGAAGCGTGTGCGACGCCGTCGTGGGCGCGGATCTCACTGGCTCGTTCGTTGGTCGCCCCGAGACGCGGGCCCTCGACCCCATCGACGGACGATAACGTGCTCTGGTCTTCCGGTGTAATACGAACGGTCGCGTCGTCGGCGGCCGTCATGCCGCCGTCGGCCAGCGACAGTGCGATCCCCGTCACGACCAGCAGAAACGCGATCGTCAGCGCGACGGCGGCGACAGTCGAGATGATCCGACCCGCCGTCGTCCCCGACGCTCGCTGCCACCATCGCGAGAACGTCAACCCGATGAGTCCAGTCCACCGCCTGCGTCGCCGCGTCTCGAGGCCGTCGGGCAGGTCGTCGGCCTCATCGGACATCGTTCACCCGTCCGTCACGGAGCGTGATGACGCGATCCGCGACCGACAGCGTAGCTGCGTCGTGGGAGGCGACAACCACAGCCCGGTCGCGGCCGATATCGGTCAGTAACTCGAGGACATCCGTTCCGGTCGCCGTGTCGAGTTCGCCCGTCGGCTCGTCGGCGACAATCACGTCCGGGTCCGTCGACAGTGCCCGGGCGATCGCGACCCGCTGGCGCTCGCCGCCGCTGAGTTCGCCGGGCAGGTGCGTGGTGCGATCGCCCAGCCCGACCGCCTCGAGCAGCGTCGTCGCACGCGCTCGCCGATCGGATCGTGAGATGCCAGCCTGCACGAGCGGCAACGCGACGTTCGCGCGAGCAGACAGCGACGGCAGAAGGTGAAACCGCTGGAAGACAATGCCGATGTGACGCCGCCGCATCCGGGTTCGCTCCGCGTCTGACAGCGCCGTGAGATCGGTCCCACACAGCCTCACGCGGCCATCCGTCGGCACCAGCAGCCCCGCAACTGCGTGCAGAATCGTCGACTTCCCGCTCCCGCTTGGCCCCTCGAGCCCAACGATGGACCCCATCGCCACGTCGAACGAGACGTTTCGGAGGGCGGTCACCGTCCGCTCGTCGCTCGAGCGAAGCCGACCGCCACTCGATCCGTACTGATGGGTGACTCCCTCGAGGCGAACGGCCGTCGTCGATTCGCGGCCGTCCGCCTCAGTTATCGACGACTGCGAATCTTGCGCTGATCGGTTGAACATCCTCACGGGGTCTCACGACAGGCCAACGGCACACCGACTCATTGTTTCGACCCGGTTTACCCCATACAAGACGGCTGTTACTCGCCGTTGCACACGAACAATCGAACACAACAGGCGGCGTTCAACGACTGTCGAGCCAGTCGTGGGGCGGTCGCGTGGCTCGATCGACAAGCCAAGCGGTAGGGACGGCTTGTTGGCTGCCCAGCGACTGAAACGAGCACGTACAGGTTAGCACGATAGTAGGTCACGGAATCGTGATCGATTCGCGTGCTCGAGACACGCTTGGACGCAGCTTTTTGTACCGGTACAGTGGGAACTGCTGTATGGAACACGTCTCGCTCCGCGGCGTCGACATCCCGGCACTCGGACTCGATACCTGGCCGATGACGGGAACGCAGTGTACCGAGGCCATAACGACCGCACTCGAACTCGGCTACCGACACGTCGATACCGCCCAGATGTATGACAACGAGGACGCGATCGGGACAGCGATCGCCGACTCGAGCGTCGATCGCGACGATGTCTTGTTCCAATCAGAATTTGCGACCGTCTCGAGCCGCCGGAAATCGCAGGACGACGGGCTATTCGGTGCCTGCTGCGAATCGACAAGAAATGAAGTCCGCCCTCCCCGATTTGAACGGGGGACAAGTCGATCTACAGTCGACTGCTCTACCAGTCTGAGCTAAGGGCGGGCACTTCGCAATCAAACGTAGCCGCCGTAGTGCACATAAGGGTTATTATTCGCGGCGGCGAGAACCTGTCGGAAATGGTAAACAGCAGCATGATTGATATAGGTGGCGTGATAACGTCAGCGCAATTCACCGATGAGTAAGATCACGTTCCGTGCCGACGACGACCTCGTCGCGCAACTCGAGGCCCTCGAGGCGTCCAAGAGCGAAGCCATGCGGGAGGCGCTTCGCGCGTATCTCGAAGATGAAGGCACTCGGAGCAGCGACGCACGCTCCGATACGGAACGGACCCACGCGGGTGCGATCGACGACCTCGTGCGCGATCGCGTCGACGAACGACTCGACACGCGGTTGCGGGAGTTGGGGCTCGATCGCGCGAGCACGCGAACGCGCAAGTCGACATCGCCACAGGACCTCACCATCTCGGTCTCGCTCGACGGTCCGACAGACACGTCGGACGAACTGGACGCGGTCGACGTCGACCGGGCGCGTGAGACAGCGGGTGACGACCAGCAACCAGCGCAGTCACACGAGCAGACAGCGTCCCAGCCACGTGACGACGCTGTGCAGTGCAACCAGTGTGGCGACCACCTCGAGGGCGACCACGTGTACTGCCCCAATTGCGGCGAAAAGGCGTCGCGGCGATTGTTCTGTGAGTGTGGCGACGAGATTCGGTCCGACTGGTCGTTCTGTCCCAGCTGCGGGCGTCGGACGCCCGCGGCGGATGTTCTCGAGTCGGACAGTGCGCAATACTGATCGGTGTAAGACGCTGAAAATCTCGATTGCCGAAAACTTTATTGCCCAAGACAAACATCGACTTATTCGCGTAAGACGGATTGTCTTACACTCGTCGACAAGACGGAAAATCGCCCGAAGTCGGGCGGTTTGGACGTAAGACACGCCGCGTCTGACAGGGGCGCGCCACCGTCTTACCCAACGGGGAATACAACCATGGAGCGTGTGACACTGCGAATCCCAAAGCAGCAGATCGAGGAAGTAGAGCAACTGGTCGACTCGGGCGAGTTCCCGAACCGGAGCGAGGCGATCCGGTCGGCCGTCCGTGAGATGATCAACGAACAGACGGACGGCCCGACTGAGCAGTCCGGCAAACGCAACTGGGCGAAGGTGTAACAATGCAGGATATCGTCCAAGATGCCTTAGAGAACGCAGAAGAAGAGGCCCGAGAGATGGACGCCTCGATGGACGATGACGAGTTCGGGGATCCCCGAATCGTGATCGTCGGGTGTGGCGGTGCCGGTAACAACACCATCAATCGACTGTACAACATCGGCGTTGACGGCGCCGACACGGTCGCGATCAACACGGACAAACAGCACCTCAAGATGATCGAGGCCGACACGAAGATCCTCGTCGGCAAATCGCTCACGAACGGGCTCGGCGCTGGCGGCGATCCGTCAATGGGCGAGCGTGCAACCGAGATGGCCCAAGGCACGATCAAGGAGGTCCTCGGCGATGCGGACCTCGTGTTTGTGACCGCCGGGATGGGTGGTGGCACCGGCACGGGTGCCGCCCCCGTCGTCTCGGAGATCGCCAAAGAGCAGGGTGCGATCGTCGTCGGCATGGTCTCGACGCCGTTTAACGTCGAGCGCGCCCGCACGGTCAAAGCCGAAGAAGGCTTGGAGAAACTGCGCAAGCAGGCCGACTCAATCATCGTCCTCGACAACAACCGGTTGCTCGATTACGTCCCGAACCTGCCGATCGGCAAGGCGTTCTCGGTGATGGATCAGATCATCGCCGAGACCGTCAAAGGTATCTCGGAGACGATCACCCAGCCCTCGCTGATCAACCTGGACTACGCCGACATGTCCACGATCATGAACCAGGGTGGCGTCGCTGTCATGCTGGTCGGCGAGACCCAGGACAAGAACAAGACCGACGAGGTCGTCAAAGACGCGATGAACCACCCGCTGCTGGACGTCGACTACCGCGGTGCGTCGGGCGGGCTCGTCCACATCACCGGCGGCCCCGACCTCACGCTCAAAGAGGCCGAGGGCATCGCCGACAATATTACCGAACGCCTCGAGGCCTCGGCGAACGTCATCTGGGGTGCCCGCATTCAGGACAACTACAAGGGCAAAGTACGCGTCATGGCGATCATGACCGGCGTCCAGAGCGCGCAGGTGCTCGGCCCGACGACCCAGAAACAGGCCGACAAATCCCGTCAGAGCATCGAGGGCGTCAGCGATTCCGACTTCGACGCGAGTAACCACATCGAGGACGGTGGCACCGGACGCGGTGCCCACAGCGATGGCGGCCGCAACGAACTCGAACGACAGAACGGCGTCGACGTGATCCGGTAACCCGCACGCGGCATCTGACACACCACCCGCCGCACGCGGCACCTGACACACCATCGGATCTTCGACGGCCCTCCGTTCACCGGTCGGATCCGCTTTTTACGCGACAAGATACCGAGGTCGACACAATCGTCTCAGCATCAGCTGCATCGATTCATCGACAGTCGGATCGATGAGAGACGTATCTTCGAACCGTCCGAGAGATAAGAGTCGTGTTTACGGACGTATACAGGTATGACTCGGCATACCGTCTGTAGAATACTCGAGGACGAAGGCAGTGTGTCCGACAGCGCGTCACGCCTCAGTGCTGGCGTTCCGACGAGTCAAACGAGCGATTCGAGCAACGAGCACTTCCGACAGACTTCGCGGGTGGTCGTCGAACCACACTCGACACACTCCTGGAGGTCGGCCCCGTCGTCGCCGCTGAACTCGTCGGACAGGATGCCGGCCAGCTCTTCGTACCCCGAAAGAATCGAGTGACGCGTACCGGGGTGGTTCTCCTCGAGTCCGTAGAGCAGTTGCTGGATCTCGCCCCGGTAGGCTTCACTCGAGTGGGGACACTCCGTGATGTGGGCGGGGAGGTCGTTGATGTGGGCATAAAGGGCGACTTCCTTTTCTGGGACGTCGCGCAGCGGTTTCGCACGCGGGACGAACTCGTCCTGTTCGTCCCGTTCGGAGAGCGGCCCGAGGCTGGCGTCGAAGTGTTTCGCCATCTGTTCGACATCACCCTCGAGGAAGTTCATCAGCGCCGATTGGGCCTCGTCGTCCAAGTTGTGGCCCGTCAACAGGAGGTCGGCCTCGAGTTCGTCTGCGTAGTTCGAGAGGAGATCGCGGCGAAAGACGCCACAGTAGGCACAGGCAGCCATGTTTTCGGGGTCGTCTTCGACGACGTCGTCCATCCGGACACCGAACTCCTCCTCGTAGCTGACGACTTCGTGGCGGATGCCAAGATCGTCAGTGAGGTCGACACAGGCCTCGAGGCTCTTGTCGCGGTAGCCTTCGATTCCCTCGTGGATCGTCAGGCCGACGAGTTCGATGCGCGGATCCTCAGCAAAGGTGTCGTGGAGAATCTGTGTGAGGACGACGCTGTCTTTACCTCCGGAGAGGCCGATCACCCACGTCTGTGGATTCTCGGGCGTCGCATCGTGTGGGACGAGATCGTCCCGTCGGACCCGGCGGCGGACCCGCTTTTCGACCGATTCGCGGAAGTGATCCGTACAGAGGTGGGCCCCGGAGTAGGCGGCATGCATGATCGCCTCCTCGTCACACCGGTTGCAGTCCATCGCGAAAGCGTTGCCGTCGGACGCGTATGTCCGTTTCGTCTCCCAGACTCCAGCGGTACCGTCGGCTCGAGAAGACTGCGAACCCGACCGTCGGCGTCAGGCAGGAACCGTCGGTCGCTCCTCGACGGCGTCGGACCCGTTCTCGAGGGCGTCAAGGACGAGATCGACGTACCGATCGCGAGCGGCAGTGGAGAACAGTTCGTGACCGCCGTCGTAGAGGACGACGTGAGCCGCGGGGACGCGCTCGCCGATCGGCCGGAGGCTGATGACGGGATCGCGAAGCGAGCAGAAGACGACGGCGTCGTGGTCGATCGTCAGCAGGTCCTGTTGTGCGCGACGGGTTTCCCGGACGAACGCCGGTGAGACCCACGAGGGAAGCGTCGCGAGCTGGTGGTCGGTCGCCCGCTCGCCCAGCGCCTCGCGGTCCATCCCGCCGACGGGCAGACACGGGAACGTGGTCGGCACCAGCGAGACCGCCTCGAGCACCGGCTCCGGGAACGCGTCGCCGTAGCCCCACCACGGGCTCAGATAGACGTGGTTGTCCGCGCCATCGAGGGCCTGGGCGATGAGTGCACCCGCACTGTGGCCGAGCAACTGGTAGCCCTCGAGGTCGCGAACGTACTCGGCGACTGGCTCGAGCCAGTCGGCTTTGAAATCGTCGATATCCGTCGGGAGTTCGAACGCGTGGACGCGATAGTCGGCGTCGGTCAGTTGTCCGAGGAGCCAACTGACGTTTTCGTGGGTCCAGCGGTTGCCCCAGCCCATGACGAAGACGAGGTCCTCGTCACCGTCGTCGTTGAAGATCCGGTGTCGCATACGGGCCCGTACATCGGACGGCGATAAAAATCTGCATGCGTGACACGATGGGCGCCAGCGAGACGATAGCGGGACCGAACACGATCTCAGCTATGCTGTCAGTGATCAGCGTTCACTCGGCCGGGGTCCGAGACTGGAAACCGTTTTGCGACTCGAGCACCCACCACCGCACGATGAGTGGATTCGCCCGGGACGCGGCGGTCGACCGGCTCGAGCGACTGGTCGACACCGTCGAAGACGAGCGGCTACCAGTCCCCGTTCGCGAGGTGTGGGCCGTCGGCGACGTGGCGCTAGGGCTCGACCCCGTCGATCGACTGGACGTCTACCTCACGAAGGACATCCTCATGCGTGACGACAGCGAGCCGGCGACCGCGAACGCAAGCGATGACGACGCGGACCCGGACAGCCAGTTTCGCGAGTCTCACGGCATCGAGGGTGTCGGCAAGAGCGTCCGAGCCGACTGGGCTCGCGAGTACCCCCACTATCTCCGGGCCAACACCAACGGCCACGCCGCCCCCGAAAAATGTCTCGCCGCCCATCTTCTCGAGGACGACGAACCGATCCACCTCGAGGTCTGTAACGCGCCGTTCGAGGACAACGTCACCCAGCGACTCCGTGGGGCACAACTGCGCGAGGACTACACGCAGTTGCTCGATCCCCGTGGAGTCTGTCTCTGGGCTGACGGCACCAGAAGCGACGAGGCGTTTCGGAAACTCCGCGACGGCGAGTTGGCGCTGCCGACGCTGTCGCGCGCACTCGAGATGCTCGGGCTGGACACCGACGAAGCCGCGGACGCTGCACGGGAACTGCACGCCTGGCGTGATCGGCAGGACGGCGTGACCGTCCGTGGGGACGTCGTCTGAGTCGGCCCAGTGCCGGCCAGTACCAGATCAGCACTCCGTATGATGCGATGGTTATCGATCGGACCGTTCGTCCTGTATGTCGTCGATTCTCGATCGTATGCCCTCGAGTTTCGTGAGAAGCGTCGCAGAATCGATGCGAACACGCTCGGCTCGCGGCTCGTAGTCGACGGCTTCGGTGCCGTCGAGTTTCGGCAGGTGAACGTGGCGAAGTTCCATCGCGACGCTTTGCCGATCGGATACCTCATCAGCGACGTTCGAGTCGCGTTCGATGACGAAATCGACGAGTTGGTCGTGTGTCACGCAGTCCGCTTCCGTTCGAAGCATATATCGACAGAGGAATCGACGACGCGGATCGCCCAAAATATCGAACCACGTGTCGATCGAAGTAGATCCCTGATTCCCCTCCGCGTTCCGGTTAGACATTGTCCGATAATGGACTAGTCTGTCGGATAATGATGTGGCGTAAGTATTCACGCCATTTATATAGTCCATAATGATTATTGATTAGGTGTAGACCAAAACGCGCAAAGGGGAGCGGGTTCGTATCGGTACCAACCATTAGTATGCTACTCACGACGTTCCGGATCGACTATCCTATTCTACGAGAGGCATTATCATACGCACCTGACATCGAGATCACGTGGGAACGGTCGGATCTCATCGGAGACGGGACACACCGAATGCTCGTCTGGGTGGACGGTCCCGCGTTCGGTGCGTTCGAGACCGGCATCGAAGCGGACTCGACCCTCAAGCCGCCGGTTCGGGTCGTCGAATTCGACGACCAACGGCTCTACCACCTCGAGTTGACCGCCGAGGGACGTCAAGCCAGCGTCTACCCGACAGTCGTTGAGACGGGGGCGCTCCTCCAGAAGGTGATCGCGACCGTCGACGGGTGGGACATCCGCGCTGCGCTCCCGGACGAGGAGTCACTCGAGCAGTATCACGACTTCTTTCGCGGTCACGGCTTCGATATCGAACTCAAGCAGCTGTACGAAGACTGGAAGCCAAAACACAGCGCGCAGTCTCGATTCGGACTGACGGACCGACAGCACGAAGTGCTCGTCGCCGCCGTCGACGAGGGGTATCTCGACATTCCGCGCTCGTGTTCGCTCGCCGAGCTCGGAACACGGTTCGATATCTCGTCGAACGCAGCGTCGGAGCGGTTCCGCCGCGGGACCAAAACACTCGTCGAGAACACGGTGTATCCGGACCCCACGTAACCGGTGACCGACCGCGCTCGCAGTCACGCGATGTCGACGCGAGTGAACCACAGTTGGGCAACGACAAACAGGGCGACAGTCATCGCAACGAGGATTCCCGCGTCGGCGACGTTATACGTTCCCTCGAGTAAGATCGCGTTTGGATCGTAGTAGCGCATGGGCGCGATCGCGCCGACCGCTTCGGCGTCGGTCCCGGTCAACAGCGACTCCGAGAGAAACAGCGCGAACGTCACACCGAGGGCGACTCGCTGGGCGATGCCCGCTCGATCGAAGCCGACAGACGCGAGCAGGCCGATGCCGGCACAGGCAAACAGGTAGGGGATCGAGAGCAGATGGACCGCAAGTACGTCCGTAGCGGCGAGTGACTCGTCGATCAACTGCGCGCCGACGTACACGACGACCGGTGGCAAGACGTTCGCACCGACGATCGGGACGGCCATCGCAGCGAAGCGCTCGCCGAGCAGTCGCCGGCGGGAGATCGGCAACGACAACAGCACGTCCATCCGGCCGCGGTCGACGTCGTCGGCGATCGTCCCCGCGGTGCTGTAAGCCAGATACAGGCCAAGCAGGATGATCCAGCCGAACGTGTAGAGTTCGAACGAGAGAAAGCCGCCGAGACTCGCCATCGTCTGGACCCCCATCACCTGCACGATCGGCTCCGGATACGCGGCGATGAGCTGATCGAGATCGACCTCGGTTTTGAACGACGGATACACCCAGATGACCATCGCAGCGAGCAGCGACAGGCCGATCGAGAGGTAGAGACTTCCGCGAACCCGGTTGCGGGCGTCGTAGCGTGTCAGCTCAAACACCGTCGTCACCTCCTGTACCCCCGGCAACCACACGATTGGCCCCGTCGCTGTCGGCGTCACTATCCATCTCCTCGCCATCGTAAAACCGCATGAAGACCTCCTCGAGCGGCGCTTCCTCGAGCGACAGATCGAGGAGTCGGTACTCCCGTAGTCGCTCGAGCAGTTCGTTGACGTCGCCGGTGAACGTAAAGACGTACTCGGTTCCGCCACTCGGCCCTGCGCCAGCGTCAGCCTCGAGGTCGTGGACGCCGTCGAGTTCGAACGCCTGTCTCGGGATCGACTCCGCAGCATGGAGGCGGACGAACTTGCCGCTCCGGTCGAGTAACGACTCGACCGGCTCGACCGTGACAAGTCGGCCATCCCGGATGATGCCGACGCGGTCGCACAGCTTTCGGACCTCGCTCAAGATGTGTGAGGAGAAAAACACCGTCAGGCCGTCGTCGCGTTCGGCCCGGACGAACTCGTTGAATCGCTGTTGTAACAGCGGATCGAGGCCGCTGGTCGGCTCGTCCAAGATCACGAGGTCAGGATCGTGCATGAACGTCGCGACGAGTCCGAGCTTCTGGACGTTGCCCCGCGAATACTCTCGGATCTCCCGGTCGAGCGGCGGGTCGAACAGCTCGAGCAACTCCTCGCTTCGCTCGTCGCCTTTGATCGAGGCGTGCAACTCGAGGACCTCCCGGCCGGTCGCCGTCTCGTCGAACGCCGGACTGTCGGGGAGGTAGCCGAGTCGACGTTTGGCCTCGAGTAGTTGCCCCTCGTCGGTGACCTCTTGACCCAGCACTCGTGCCGTCCCCGCAGTTGGGGACAGCAACCCGAGCAGCGTCCGGATCGTCGTCGTCTTCCCCGCCCCGTTCGGGCCGAGATAGCCGAAGATCTCGCCGCGTTCGACATCGAACGTGACGTCATCGTTGGCGAGGACCTCGCCGTAATCTTTCGTCAACCCCTCGAGTTCGATCGCGGCCATACAGAGACTTGACGGTGCAGATACAAGACAATAGGGACGTTTCTCGCCGTGTTATGGCCGTCGACCGACCGTTACGTGAAACGGCACCGATTCCTTGCGGCGGTACTCGCGAGCCTGCATCTGCTCGATGACGTCTCGTCCCATCTCGCGCCACGCGCTTCGGAGGTCGTCGTACTCGCGTTCTGTCAGCGGTCCAGACAGCATCGTCGTCCGGTCATCAGCCAGTCCGTCGCCGGTCGCCTTCCGTCGAGCGGCCCGTAACGCGGCGTCGCTATACGGCGGTTCGACCGACCGCACGTGATTGTAGCGACGCGTCGCGAGCACCTCGAGTCCCGCCTCCTCGAACACCTCACGGGCGTCGGCCCCGAGCGCTACGTCCGTCTTTGCGCCGTCGAGATAGGCCCGCCGGGCCTGCCGCTCGAGGGGACCTTCAGCGTCGACGCTCGAGTCGACCTCGACCGCGGCGTTGTCGGGTTCGACAGCCGCGACGAGGTCGCTCGAGACGCGGGCGAATTCGGTCAGCGCGGCCGCAGGCTCGGGCAGGTTGATCAGCAAGGCCTGACAGACGACGAGATCGAATGCCTCGTCGGGAAACGGCAGCTGGTAGGCATCGCCGGCGACGACAGGGACGTACTCAGCAGCGGCCGCAAGCAGGTCCGGATCGGCGTCACAGCCGATCACCTCGCCGGGCGACTCCGCGGCGAGGACGCGGCTCAGTTCGCCAGTTCCACAGCCGACGTCGAGGATTCGGTCGCGAGCGTCGAGGGCCAGCGGCTCGAGAGCGTCACGGGAGTCGGCCCACATCCCCTCACGGGTCCGGCTGAGGTAGTCTTCGGAGAACTCGCGCACAGCACACCGTAGCGGCGTCTCGAGTAAAAACGAGTCGATCTAGACCCCCTACTCGTCGTCGCGCAGGTCTTTGACTTTCTGGATGTTCCACGCGAAGCCACGCCCGTCTTCGGTCGGCGTCTCGAGCGCGAAGGGAAGGTCCCGCAGATCGGGGTGGTTGACGATCGCCTGCATGCCGTCCTCGCCGATGTAGCCCTCTCCGATGAGGGCGTGTTCGTCCTTGTGAGTCCCAACGTCGTGTTTCGAGTCGTTGAGGTGGAGGTACTCGAGGTACTCGAGCCCGACCACGTCGTCGAATCGACCGACGGTTTCGTCGACCGCTTCGGGTGTCGTGAGGTCGTTACCCGCGACGAGCGTGTGAGCCGTGTCGATACAGATCCCGATATCGGTCTCGGTGCGGTCGATGATCCCCGCGAGGTGGTCGAACTCGCCGCCGAGTTTCGTGCCGCTGCCGGCGTCGGACTCGATCAGGATCGTCACGTCTTCGGGCACCTCGAGGGCGTCGATGACACTGGCGGCGTTGTCCAGTCCACCCTCGACGCCCGCGCCGGTGTGGGCCCCAAGGTGGACGTTGACGTATGGAACCCCCAGCTTCGCGGCGGCGTCGAGTTCCGCCTGCATGCTCTCTTTGGACTTCCGGCGGAGGTCTTCCTTGGGCGTACAGAGGTTAACCAGATACGAGGAGTGGATCACCCACGGCCCCTCGAGGTTCGCGTCGCTCTCCTCACGGAAGCCGGCAGCGGCCTCGTCGGAGATGTCGGGCTGGGCCCAGACCTGTGGCGACGTGGTAAAGATCTGGCCGCAGTTCCCGCCGAAGGCCACCTGTCGGCAAACGGCGTTGCGAATGTCGTCGTACGGCGGCGTTTCGTCGTCGGAGGAGACGCGCGACCCGGAGATCGAAACGTGTGCGCCGACCTTCATCGTCATGGATTCCCGTCAGTACTGGGCCGTGATAGGTACTTCGGAGCGCCTCGAGTAGGGCTTGCCCTCCCTCGATTACTGCTCGTCCGCCGCGATGACCTCCCGGTCGCGAATCCACCCGTCGCTGCCGAACTTCCGGGCGGCTAGCTCGCGGGCAGCCGCGAGTTCGTCGTCGCGCCACGTCGATTCCGTGGCGTTCGACCAGTCACCCAGCGCTCGTGCAATCGCGTCGACGGCCTCCTCGCGGTCGATCCCCACCTCGTCGCGAATGCTCGTCACCCGATCGATGAACGTCGACGGCTCGAGGTCGGTATCGAAGACGCCGACGTGGGCCCGGGGCTCGAGGTCGTAACTGATCGAGCCGTGCTGGATGACGACGTCACGCTGGCGGTACTGGGCGTTCCCGCTGATCTTCTGTGCGTCCACGCCCGCATCCGCCGGCGCGACGATATCGTGTGCCGGATTGATATCGCGTAGATAGCACGAGGGCTGATAGATCGCCTCCTGTTCGGCCGAGGCGAATGCGGCATCGACCCCCATCCGGTCGAACGCCTCGAGGATCGGCTCACAGAACAGTTCATAACAGTCCATCAGGTCGCCGGGCACCTCGTCGGCAGGTGCGACGATCGTATACGAGATGTCAGCATAGCGGTCGTGATAGATCCCACCGCCGCCGGTCTGGCGACGCGTGACATCGATCCCCTCCCGCTCACAGAAGTCCCAGTCGACGGTGTCGGCGTCCTGTCGATACCCCAGCGAGAGCGTGCTCGGTTCCCACGAGTAGACGCGGACGGTTCGCAGGTCGTCCTCGAGTGCCATTCGTGCGGCGATCTCCTCGAGGGCCATCTGCGTCGCGCCTGCGCGGGGTTCGTCCCGGATCAGTCGCCAGTCCCGATCGGCAAGCGTCGTCATGGACGACTCCACACGGACGAGAGGCAAAGCGATTCCGGCAGCGCCACGATTCTGTATATCGTGATGTGATTTACAATGGGGTGAACGAGCGTCTCGAGTCGGCACACGCCGGTCGCGACGGCGCATATCGCAGGTATTCGGCCGGGCCTCATACTGTCGGACAGAAGTCAATACGAAGTCGATCGCGGATTCGCGGCCGTCTCCACCGGTGACGGCCGCAGCAGAGCGACCGATCTTCACGTAGTTCTGTCCGGCAGTATCACGACTCGTCGCCACAGCGACGACCGGGATCGACTGCCGCTGTCCGTCACGCCGTTTTTACGTACTCACTGGCTATCGATGGCTATGGTGCGAAATGTCGCCGGATTGCTTCCGGAACTCGAGGACGAAGACTTCTATCTCCTCTCGGGGGTCGAACAGGGGATGCGCTTTTCCGAATGGGTCCAGCGCGAAAAGCTCCCAAAGTTTGCCAATCTGACCGAAGAGGAAGTCGACTATCGCCTCGAGCGCTGTCTCAAACGCGGACTGATCGAAAAGAAGACCATCCAGTACGAGGGGTACACCCTGCAGTTCGAGGGCTACGACGTCCTCGCGTTGCGGGCACTCGTCGAACAGGACACGATTTCGGAGTTCGGCTCGCCCCTTGGCGTCGGCAAGGAAAGCGACGTCTACGAGGTCAAATCGTACAAACCGCTCGCGCTGAAGTACCACCGCGAGGGCTATACGAACTTCCGGGAAGTCCACAAAGAGCGCGATTACACATCGGACAACGAACACGTCTCCTGGATGTATACCGCTCGGAAGGCCGCCGAACGTGAATACGACATTCTCGAGGAACTCTATCCCGACGTCGCGGTCCCCCAGCCGATCGGACAGAACCGCCACGCCATTGTCATGGAGAAGATGGACGGCGTCGAACTCTCACGGACGCGACTCGAGGACGACCAGGTGCTTGGGGTCCTCGATCTGCTCGTCTCCGAAATCGATCGCGCGTACGCGCACGGATACGTCCACGCGGACATGAGCGAGTACAACGTCTTCGTCAACGAGTCGGGTGTGAAGATATTCGACTGGCCCCAGGCCGTCCCGACAGACCACGAGAACGCTGACGAGTTTCTCCGGCGGGATCTGACGAACGTCGTGGGCTACTTCCGCCGCAAGTACCCCCAGCACGTGCCCGACGACCTTCCGATCGACGAGGTGGCCGACGCGATCACCGTCGAGTCGTTCGAAACGGTTACCGAGTTCGTGTGACCCGGCCGGTTCGGCAGTATCAGTCGGGTCGGTCGCCGACCGATTTGATTCGCAGTCGCACTCTCGCTCGAGGTGGCTACTCATCGTATCGCGTTCTAGCAACGTAGTCACCGGTTTCGCCACCGAGAGACGCGTTTCTGATCGAATTCCACGGTAGCGGACTCGAGACGTGTCGTAAACGCCACACGGGAGAAACCGAAATCGGACCAATATACATTGCATGCCGATATATAGAATTGAATCGAGTGGGAGTCACAACTTCGGGATCTCAAATTCTACAAACCACCATACAGCTGACACCCGTTACGATCGTCCTCAGAGAAGCTGTTTGAAAAAGAAACTATTCTTCGTC